>Ga0098074_1000877_pt1 | contig 17364 bp, 14 predicted proteins | sample 32_taG_FD_75064 | JGI IMG/M metagenome (GOLD analysis project Ga0098074, IMG submission 75064) | Marine viral communities from the Gulf of Mexico - 32_GoM_OMZ_CsCl metaG | ecosystem: Environmental > Aquatic > Marine > Oceanic | place: Atlantic Ocean: Gulf of Mexico | collected 2015-07-12
CTCCTGGCGCAGCGCCGCGATGCGCACCACCAGATCGGCGTACGACGGCGAGCCGGCTGCTGCACGCCGGGCCTGCAGGTCGACGGCGAGCCGATCGAGCGCTGCGAGAGTGCCGCTTACCTGGTCTGCCATGTGGTGCCTCTGCCTCTGTCGTGAGCGATCCCGAGGGTAACGGTGGGCAGCGACACTTCGCAGCGATCTCAGAAGGAGCACCTGCTTCATGGACCGATCGGGTCATTCCCCCGAACCTCCCCGCGGTGCCATGCTGCTCGCGGAGAGGCAGAGCGATGGACTATCGAGACACCCACCGTCGGTGGCAGGACCGCTTCGACACGCGCCGGCTCGCCGACCGACTGGGCGGCGTCGCCGGCGACGACCTCACCGCGTTCGGTGAGTGGATCGCGGCGCGCGACATGTTCTTCCTGGCCACCGCGGACGCTTCAGGCCAGCCCCAGTGCTCGTACAAGGGGGGCGATCCGGGGTTCGTACGAGTCGTCGACGCATCGACGCTGGCGTTTCCGGTCTACGACGGCAACGGCATGTTCCTCAGCGTCGGCAACCTGACCGAGAACCCCCAGGTCGGGCTGCTCTTCATCGACTTCAACGACGGCTCGCGGCTCCGGGTGACCGGCGCGGCATCGCTGGACGAGCACGACCCGCTCCTCGCAGAGTTCGACGGAGCCACGCTCGTCATCCGGGTGCGCGCCGACGCCGTGTTCCCGAACTGCCGCCGCTACGTGCACACCCACGACACGTCGCACCGCTCGCCGTTCGTGCCGGTCCAGGGGGAACAACCGCCGGTTCCGGACTGGAAGCGAGACCCGTGGTTCGACGGCACGCTCCCGGCCGACGACCCGGCTCTCGACGCTGCTCACCCGACCGCCCCGGCCACACCCAGCTACTGACAAGCACATAATCCGCCCGGGCCGGTCACCAGCCCGGTTCAGAAGCCGTCGTCGCGAGTCCATTCAGCGACCTCGTAGTCGCCCAGGGCCCCGTTGGTCCAGACGACCCGGTCGCCGTCGTCCTCGACGCTCGGCTCGGGATCGGCCTCTCGCTGCAGCTCCTGGAACTGCCAGGTGACCCGGTCGGTGCTCACGGCCACGAAGGACTGGTCTGGTGCCTGTTGGGCGAAGGTGTCGAACTCGTAGCAGCTGGCGCCCAGCGCCGCCGTCCCGCCGTCGGTGTCGAGCTCGAGGTAGAGGCAGCCGTCCCCGGCCCGCACCACCATCGTCGGCTCCGTCCACCGCGACGGGTCGTCGGGATCGGAGAACTGCGCCGTCACCTGCCGCTTGTCGTCGGGATCGATCCAGACCACGACCCGCCCGCCGTCACCGAGCTCGGCGCGGACGATCGCGTCAGCGGCGTCCGGCGTCTCGTCCGTGCCGCCGGGATAGTCGCCGCGGTCGGGGACGGCCAGCTCGGAGGCGTAGACCACCTCGACGACCGGCTCGTCGTCGGAGCATCCGGCGAGCGGCGCCACCAGCAGGGCGGCGGCCACGAGCCGCGCCCAGCCCACCTGGCTCACTCCCACTCGATGGTGCCGGGCGGCTTGGAGGTGATGTCGACGGTCACCCGGTTGATCTCGCGCACCTCGTTGGTGATGCGCGTCGAGATCCGCTCCATCAGCTCGTAGGGCAGCCGCGCCCAGTCGGCGGTCATGGCGTCCTCGGAGGTCACCGGCCGCAGCACGACGGGGTGGCCGTAGGTGCGACCGTCGCCCTGGACCCCCACCGAGCGGACGTCGGCCAGCAGCACCACCGGCATCTGCCAGATGTCACGGTCGAGACCAGCGCGGGTGAGCTCCTCGCGGGCGATCGCGTCCGCCTCGCGCAGGATGTCGAGCCGCTCGCGGGTGACCTCGCCGATGATCCGGATGCCGAGGCCCGGCCCGGGGAACGGCTGGCGCCAGACGATGTCAGCAGGCAGTCCGAGCTGCTCGCCGACCAGACGGACTTCGTCCTTGAAGAGCGTGCGAAGCGGCTCGACGAGCTCGAACTCGAGGTCGTCGGGGAGCCCGCCCACGTTGTGGTGCGACTTGATGGTCGAGGCACCCGCTCCCCCACCGGACTCGACGACGTCGGGGTACAGCGTGCCCTGCACCAGGAACGCCACCGTGTCGCCCTCGTCGATGGCGTCCTTGAGCACCTCGGCCTCTGCGGCCTCGAAGGTGCGGATGAACTCGCGGCCGATGACCTTGCGCTTCTCCTCGGGATCGCTGACGCCCTCCAGCGCGTCGAGGAACTGCTTCTCGGCGTCGACGACCTTCAGGTCGACACCGGTCGCGGCCACGAAGTCGCGCTCGACCTGCTCGGTCTCGTCCTTGCGCATCAGCCCGTGGTCGACGTACACGCACGTGAGGCGGTCGCCGATGGCGCGCTGCACGATGGCGGCCGCCACGGCGGAGTCGACCCCGCCGGAGAGACCACAGATGGCCCGCCCGCGGTCGCCGATCTGGGCGCGGATCGACTCGATCTGCTCCTCGACGATGTTCACCATCGTCCAGGTCGGCCGACAGCCGGCGATGTCGAGCAGGAAGTGCTCGAGGACGATCTGGCCGTGCTCGGTGTGCATCACCTCGGGGTGCCATTGCACCCCGGCCATCCTCCGCTCGAGCGACTCGAACGCGGCCACGGGCGTCACCGCCGTCGAGGCCAGGACGTCGAAGCCGGCCGGAGCCGCGGTCACCGAGTCGCCGTGCGACATCCACACCGAGTGCTCGACCGGGAGGTCGGCCAGCAACGTGCCAGACGCGGACACCGCCACGGGCGTACGCCCGTACTCGCGCGCGCCGGTCGCCGCGACCTCGCCACCGAGGCCACGGGCCATCAGCTGGAACCCGTAGCACATGCCGAACACCGGCACGCCGGCCTCGAACAGCGCCTGGTCGATGCCCGGCGCGCCGTCCTCGTAGACCGACGAGGGCCCCCCGGACAGCACGATCGCCTTCGGGTTGCGCGCAAGCATCTCGGCCACCGGCAGGTGGTGCGGAACGATCTCGGAGTAGACCCGAGCCTCCCGCACCCGCCGCGCAATCAGCTGCGCGTACTGCGCACCGAAGTCGACCACCAGGACCAGATCGTGCTCGACAGGAGCAGCAGCCGTCATGCGCCGATCCTATCGAGCGAACAGCCCCCACCACCCATCACCCAGCGAGGGTGAGCGACGAGGGGCACATGGGTCGCGGGAGGCCGCAGCCGACGGCCTCGAGTCGGCAGGCGGCCAGCCACCCACTCACACTCAGCGAGGGTGAGCGACGAGGGGCCCGTGGGTCGCGGGAGGCCGCAGGCCGACCGAGGCCAGAGGCGTCAAGGGGCTTGGCCGCGGCGGAGGCCGACGGCGCGCAACCACCGCACGCGTCACGCCTCCGACGCGCCGCCCCAGCCGACGGCCTCGAGTCGGCGGGCGGCCTCCCGCGACCCACCCCCGAGGAGCGTCAACCCCGAGCCCCACACGGCCGAAAGGCCGGAACGTGCAGCAGGGCCCCGCCGGGGAGGGAGGGTGGCGGGGCCCTGCGCGTCCACGCAACTGTGAACAGTGCACGGACGATCGAACTCGGCCCTTCGGGAGGGAGCATGATGCGCCGAGTTCGCTGACTCAACGACCGGTCTGATGCCGGGTTACGCCCCTCGGGCCGAAATATTCTGAAGTTGTCTGGACCAGGCCTCGCTCGCGACGAGCTCCGGGTCAGGACACCCCCACGATCGGCAGCCGCAGAGCACCAGGAGCGTGCTCGGGGACCGACGGAGCCGCGGGAGCGACCGGCTCGAGTCGACGGTACCCCGACCCGAGCTCCGGGCGCTGGTCGGCGTCTCCCTTGTTGGGCCAGAAGGCCATCGCCCGCTCGGCCTGGGCGGTGATGGTGAGCGACGGGTTGACGCCGAGGTTGGCCGAGATGGCCGCACCGTCGGCCACGTGCAGGCCCGGGTGACCGAAGACCCGCTGGTAGGGGTCGATGACGCCGGTCTCGGGCGACTCCCCGATGGCGCAGCCGCCGATGAAGTGAGCGGTCAGCGGCATGTTGAACGGCTCGCCGATGTTGCCGCCCGCAGTGCCACCCAGGATGCCCGCGATCCGACGTACGGCTTCGTTGCCCATCGGGATCCAGGTCGGGTTCGGGGCGCCGTGGCCCTGCTTGGACGTCATCCGCCAGCGCCGGGTGAGCTTGCCGCGCTTGCCGTAGGTCGTGATCGAGTTGTCGAGGCTCTGCATGACCAGGGCGATGATCGTGCGCTCCGACCAGTGGGCGAGGTCGTACAGGTTGGCGACGTTCTTGCGCTCGCGCCACATCTCCTGGAGCCAGGCCTTCCAGCGGGGCTGGTCGCCGTCGCCGTCGGTGAGCACCGTCTGCATGAGCGCCATCGCGTTGAAGCCCTTGCCGTAGCGCACCGGCTCGATGTGGGTGTGCTCGTCGGGGTGGAAGCTCGAGGTGATCGCGACCCCGTGGGTGTAGTCGGTCGGGTCGGACTTCGGCGCGATCGCGCCGAGGATCGACTCGGAGTTGGTGCGCGAGAGGAAGCCGAGCCGCTCGGAGAGGCGCGGCAGGTAGCCCTCGTCCTTCATCCGGTGCAACAGCTTCTGGGTGCCGAGCGAGGCCGCGGCGAAGACGACCTGGTCGGCGGTCAGCACCCTCGTGGTCGCCTTGGTGGCGACCTTGGCCTTCGTGTACTTCACGTGGACGTCGTAGCCGCCGAGGCGGCGTGGCTCGACGCGCGTCACCGTGGTGAGCGGCAGCACTGTCGCGCCGTTCTTCTCCGCGAGGTAGAGGTAGTTCTTGACCAGCGTGTTCTTGGCGTTGTGCCGGCACCCGGACATGCACTCGCCGCAGTTGAGGCAGGCGTTGCGGGCAGGGCCCTCGCCGCCGAAGAACGGGTCGTCGACCTTCTCGCCGGGCGCGGCCGCCGGACCACCGAAGAACACCCCCACCGGCGTCGCGTGGAAGGTGTCGCCGACGCCCATGTCGGTGGCCACCTTCTCCATGACGTCGTCGGCCGGGGTGCGCACCGGGTTCTCGACCACGCCGAGCATCCGCTTCGCCTGGTCGTAGAACGGCGCCAGCTCGCTCTTCCAGTCCGTGATGCCCGACCACTGCGGGTCGTTGTAGAAGGGGTCGAGCGGCTCGTAGAGCGTGTTCGCGTAGACCAGGGAACCGCCACCGACGCCGGCCCCGGCCACGATCATCGTGTCGCGGACGGCGTCGATGCGCTGGATGCCGTAGCAGCCCAGGGCCGGCGCCCAGAGGTACCGGGTGATGTCGAGGGTGCCCGAGGAGAAGTCGGAGTCCTCGAAACGCGCGCCGGCCTCGATGACGCCGACCTTGTAGCCCTTCTCGGTCAGCCGCAGCGCCGTGACCGAGCCGCCGAAGCCGGAACCGATCACGAGGACGTCGAAGTCGGCCATCAGGCCCTCCCCAGCTTGTTCATCAGTCGCAGCGACGTGGTCATCATCTTCGCGTAGGCCTCGTCGGACATCCCGAACATCGGGGCGAACCTCAGCCCGCGCTGGGTGCCGACCGACTGCGACTCGGTGTAGCGGTGGATGCCCTCACTGCCCTGCCGGCGCCCCATGCCCGACTCGCGCATGCCACCCATCGGTGAGTCGATGCTCGCGAACGTCGCACCGAACGCCTCGTTGATGTTCACCGTGCCGCACGTGATCTGGCGTGCGAGCGCACGCGCGCGGTCGCCGTCCTGGCTGTAGATCGAGCCGTTCAAGCCGTACTCGCCGTCGTTGGCGCGGGCGACCGCCTCGGCCTCGTCGTGGAACCGGTAGACCGAGATCACCGGGCCGAAGGTCTCGTGGCCGAAGCAGGTCATCTCGGGGGTGACGCCCTCGAGGATGGTGGGCTCGAAGTAGTAGGGGCCGAGGTCGGGGCGCGCCTTGCCGCCGGCGAGCACCCGCGCACCCTTGGCGACGGCGTCCTCGACGTGGGCGACGACGGTGTCGAGCTGATCCTGGGAGATGAGCGAGCCCATGTCGTTGCCCCACTCGAGCGTCGCGCCGAGGGTCATCGCCTGGGTACGAGCCACGAAACGCTCCACGAACCGGTCGTAGACCTGGTCGGCGACGAACATCCGCTCTATCGAGACGCAGAGCTGGCCGGCGTTCGAGAAGGACGCGCGCACGGCGCCCTCGGCCGCCTTCTCGAGGTCGGCGTCGCGCAGCACCAGGATCGGGTTCTTGCCGCCGAGCTCGAGCGAGCAGCCGATCAGACGCTCGGCGCACTGGCGGGCGATCACCTTGCCCGTGGCGGTCGAGCCGGTGAAGCAGATGTAGTCGGCCTCGCCGATGATCGCCGGGCCGAGCTCGCGGCCGGGACCGGCCACGACCTGCCAGAGGTCCTTCGGGAAGCCCGCCTCGTCGAGCAGTCGGGCGCCGAGCAGGGCCGAGAGCATGGTCTGGGCGTCGGGCTTGGCGACCACGGCGTTGCCGGCCAGCAGCGCCGGCAGGCCGTCGCACAGCGCCATCGTGAACGGGTAGTTCCAGGGCGAGATGATGCCGACCACGCCCTTCGGCACCCGGTTGACCTCCACCCGCGTGAGGGCCGGGATGACACCGATCTTGCGCTGGGTGTCGAGGTGCTGGTGGGCGGTGCGGGCGTAGTAGCGCGCCGTCAGGGCGATGTGCAGCGGCTCGTCGAACGCGTGCTTGCGTGCCTTGCCCGACTCGAGCACGATCAGGTCGATGATCTCGTCCTGCCGGTCGAGCACGAGGTCGTGGAGGCGCAGCAGCATCGCGGCGCGCTCGTCGATCGGCGTCCGCGCCCAGGCCGCCTGCGCCTTGCGCGCCCGGGCGTAGGCCTCGGCGACGTCGGCGTCCGTCGACTGCGGGACGTGCGCCAGCGGAGCGCCGTTCAGCGGCGAGTCGACCTGCACGGTGCGCCCGGACGTCGCGAGCAGGCGTGAGGTGAGCCGCTCGACGTACTCGGGCTCCAGGGCGTAGGAGGCAGCCGGGTCGTGCTCGGGATCCGCCGGCCCCTCGACCAGTGGTCCACCAGCCGGGGAGGAGTTCGATGGGGCGCTCATATACCGAGAGTATGTGACCCCCGTCTCCGGTGCTACCCGTAGGTAGCCGAATGTGGCGCTTTACACGTCGGACGACGATGTCAAGGGCTCTCCGGCGCTCTGATCGCTAGGGTCCGGGCATGCTCGCGCGCCTGCGGATCATCGCTCTGTCCGTCATGTGGGGCCTGGTCGTGCTCGCCTTCGTGCTCTACTTCGCGCTCTCCGGGACCGATGGCGCCTACGACGCTCCCCCACTGACGGCCCTGGTCGTCGTACCGCTGGCCGGCGCGCTCGCACACGGAGTCCTGGAGGCGATCGGCTACCGCGTTCCCGCGCTCGAGGTCGACCAGGACGTCGCCGAGCTGATGCGGCTCTCCGGCCTGCGGTACACCTCGGCGCTGGTGCGGCGACTGGTGCTGTGCGAGCTCATCGCGTTCGCGTCGCTGGTGGGCGCCTTCCTCGTCGACGACGGCGGCTTCGTCGTCTACGCGGTCGGTGCGGCCACCTCCCTCGCCCTGCTGTCGGTGCACGGCTGGCCCTCCGAACGCAGCATCGCGCGCGTGCAGGCCGGCCTCGAGCAGCGCGAGGTCACCTCGCACCTGCGTGCCCAGCTCGCCGCGCCCGCCGAGTCGGCGTAAACGTACGCCGACTCGGCGCAAGACGGACGGCGAGTCGGCGTCAACGTACGCCGACTCGGCGTCGGTGATCAGCCGGCCGGGGCCTCGAGGTAGACCGACTTGAGCTCGGTGTACTGACCCAGCCCCTCGGGTCCGAACTCGCGGCCGATGCCGGAGGACTTGAAGCCACCGAAGGGCGCGGCGAAGTCCATCGTGTACGTGTTGACGCCGTAGGTGCCGGCACGCACCTGGCGCGCCACGGCGAGCCCGGCCTCCTGGTCGCCGGTCCACACCGTTCCGGCCAGGCCGTACTCCGAGTCGTTGGCGATGCGGACGGCGTCCTCGACGTCGTCGTAGGGGATCACCGAGAGCACCGGGCCGAAGATCTCCTCCTGGGCGATCCGCATCCGGTTGTCGACGTCGGCGAAGATCGTGGGGCGCACGTACCACCCGTGGTCGAGACCGTCCGGCATGCCGACGCCTCCGATCACCAGGCGGGCGCCCTCCTCCTGGCCCAGGGCGATGTACTTCTGCACCCGCTCCTGCTGGCGCTGGGCGACCATCGGCCCGATCTCGGTGGCCGGGTCCATCGGGTCGCCCACCTGCATCGCCGAGACCTTCTCAGCCAGTGCCGAGACGACGTTCTCGTAGTTGGCCCGGCTGGCCAGGATCCGGGTCTGGGCGACGCAGGCCTGGCCGGAGTTCATCAGGCCGGTGAACTTGATGCCCTCCATGGCGGTCTCGAGGTCGGCGTCGTCGAGCACGATGGCGGCCGACTTGCCGCCGAGCTCGAGGGAGACCCGCTTGAGCTGCTCGCCGCACACCGAGGCGATCTTCCGGCCGGCCGCGGTGGAGCCGGTGAAGGCGACCTTGTCGATGCCCGGGTGGGCCACCAGGTGCTCACCGGTCTCGCGACCGCCGGCCACGATGTTGACGACGCCCGCGGGAACCCCGGCCTCCATCAGCAGCTCGGCCATCAGGTAGCCGTCGAGCGGCGTCTCCGGCGCCGGCTTGACCACGACTGTGCAACCGGCGAGCAGGGCCGGGATGACCTTCGACATGATCGTGAACTGCGGCACGTTCCACGGCGGGATCGCGGCTACGACGCCCACCGGCTCGCGGCGCACCATCACCGGTCCGCCCAGGGCACCGGGACGGACCTCCTCCCAGGCGTACTCCCGGGCGATCGCGAGAAACGCCTCGATCTGCATCCACGGCGCCGGCGACTGCGCCAGGTTGGAGAACGACGTCGGCGACCCCATCTCGGCGGTGATGACGTCGGCCATCTCCGCCAGCTTGCCGGCGTACAGGCCCGAGAACGTCGCCACGACGTCGATCCGCTCCTGTGGCGTCATCCGCGGCCAGGGGCCCTGGTCGAAGGCCTTGCGCGCCGCCGCGACCGCGTGGTCGATGTCGTGGGGCGTGCCGTTCGGCACCTGCGCGATGACCTCCTCGGTGTGGGGGGAGATCACCTCGATCTTCTCGTTGGTGCACGGCGCGTCCCAGTCGCCGTCGATGTAGAAGGCGTCGTGGTTCAGGTCGCGGGTCATGTCGGGTCTACTCCTTGGGTGTGGGGTTTCGAGGCTCGCTTCGCTCGCACCTCAACCACCGTCTGTCAGGGTGCGAGGGTGAACCAGTCGGCGAAGCCGCTGGGGTCGTGCCGGCCGAGGGCTCCGTGCTCGAAGAGGCCCCAGCCCTCCTGGGGTGCGCCGTCGCCTTCGGTGCAGACGGCCCGTCCGACATGGTCGATCACACCGAACATCACCCGCCCGGCGACGTCGGCAGCGTTGAGGTCATAGGTGAGGCGCTCGGTGAAGTCCGGCCCCTTCCAGACGCCGTGCGTCCAGTCGGAGTCGCCGCCGTATCCGCCGCCCACGTGGATCGGCACCGGCAGCAGCGACTCGACGTCCAACCGCAGCGTCGCGCCCTGTGGCGTGGTGGTCCTGATGGTGGCGCCGGTGGGAACCCGGGTGCCGGACGTGTAGTGGATCTGGGCGTGCGGCCAGCCGAGCTGCTCGACGCGACCGTCCTTCCAGATGCGGTGGCAGTCGTTGAGCGTGCGGTAGCCCGAGGGGTCCTCCTGCATGATCAGCACGATCGCGAAGTCGTCGAAGCGCATCGGCACGTAGAGCCACCACATGCCCTCGAACTCCGGCACCAGCGGCGCGCCCGGCGGCATAGCCTCACCCACCGGTCGAATGCCCCACGAACGGTCGCGCGTGCCGACCCAGCGGTCCGAGGAGACCTCGATGTCGGTGCCGTCGATCGAGAGCACGCCCTGCCAGGTGCCCACCTGGGCGAACCGCTGGGCATCGAGGGTCATCCGACTCTCGGCCCGCATGACATGGCGCTCCTCCTGCAGCACCGGGAACGACCCCTCCCAGGTCATGTCCATCGCGATGCCCTCGGTCTCGTCCAGCACGAGTCGCACCTTCTGCAGCGGCTCGACCACCTCGATGCGGTAGCCACCCACGCGCTGGTCGAGACGGTCACCTCCGGCCGGGTCGAGGGCGTCCGAGAGGTGGACGGCGGTCTGCTCGTCGCCGCGCCGCACGAGCACGAAGGCGTCCTTGGTGCCCAGGTTCGGGTACCAGCCGGCGCCGGTGATCACGAAGATGTCGCCCGTGCGGTCGTGGGCGTTGAAGTAGCAGCGGTCGTAGAAGTTGCGGTCGCTGCTGCCGGCCCACATCACCGGCATCGGCAGCTGGTGGATGGGGTACTCGTCGAGATGGCTGATCATGGTGCTCAGGCTCCTGCTTCGTTCATGATCCGCTCGACGAGCGGCTTGCAGTGGAAGAGCGACTCGATGTCCTCGGGCTTCTCGATCTCCCCGAAGTGGATCTGGCGGGCCCCAGTGCGCATGAAGACGATGCACCACTGCATGCCGTTGTAGACGTCGTACCAGGTGAGGTCGCCGAGGGTCGTGCCCGAGATCTGCTCGTAGGTCGCGACGACGTCCTCGGCGCGCAGCAGGTCCGGCATGCCGGGCAGCTCCATCATCTGCGCGATGGACTCGAACACCTGGTGGGCGAAGACCATCCACGACAGGTCGAGCTCTCGTGGACCGATCGCGGCCATCTCCCAGTCGAGCACGGCCACCGGCTCGAAGTCCCGAAACATCACGTTGCCGATGCGTGAGTCGCCCCAGCACAGCACGGCGTCCTGGTCGTCGAACTCGGGCAGGTTGGCCTCGAGCCAGGCCATGGCGCGCTCCACGAGCGGGGAGCGGCCGAGGTCCTTGACGGCGAAGTCGTACCAGGCGCGTGCCCGTGCCAGGTTCCGCTCCACCAGCGTGGCGCCCTCGTAGCCGTGGCGGGCGGGGTCGAGGAAGTCGAACGTGGTGAGCGCATCGGGGATGGCGTGCAGCTCAGCCACGGTTCGGACGGTGTTGTCCTGCAACGCTCGTTGCTGCTCCGGGGTCGAGTCGTAGAGCCAGTTGTCGCCGAAGTTGTAGGGCAGCACGTCCTGGGGGACGACGCCCTCGATGCGGTCCATCAGGAAGAACGGCGTGCCGAGCACGGCGCCGGTGGCCTCCATGAAGCCGACCGGCGGCACCGGGACGTCGGTGCGCTCGCCCACGATCCGCATGGCGTCGTACTGGTCCTGGAGGTCGTAGCGCGGGAAGACCGGGAAGTCCTGCGGCGCAGGCGCCACCCGGGCCACGTACTTGCCCTCGTGCAGGACGCCGTCCGCGGTCCAGGTCGCGTCGAGGACGAGCGTCTCGGAGCTCATCCCGTTGCTGTCGATGCCGGAGTGCAGCACGACCCGAGGCTCAGCTCCCGCGGGCAGGAGCGTGCCGAGCCAGGCGGCCATGACGCTCGGCACCTCGGCCGCGTCGCGGCTCGAGCGCTGCATCTTCAGGTCGGCCGGCGGCGGAGCCTGGGTCACGGATCTCTCCTGGGGGTCGAGTGATGGATCAGCCCTGGCCCTGTGATGCGGGTCTCAAGTTGACACGCGTCAGGATTGTTGGAACACGTTCTACTTGTCAACCGCGGGACCACCTTGTGAAAAGGAATGAATCAGGGTTCACTACTTGCGTGGACGCACCGTGGAGACCTGAGCAGTCGAGCTCGGCCGGCGAGGAGGTCGGCTATGCGACCCTCACCTACCAGGTGACCGGCCGGATCGCGCGGATCACCTTCAACCGCCCCGCCCAGGGCAACTCGATCACCCGCGAAACCCCGCTCGACCTCGCGCACGCGGTGGAGCGCGCCGACCTCGACCCCCGGGTGCACGTAATCGTGGTGTCGGGACGCGGCAAGGGCTTCTGCGGCGGCTACGACCTCGCGGCCTTCGCCGAGAACTCACGCGACGCCGGCGGCGGAACCGGCAACGAGACCGGGACGGTGCTCGACGCCGAGGTGCAGCTGGCCAACCACGACCCGTCCGGCACCTGGGACCCGATGCTCGACTACGCGATGATGAGCCGCTTCAACAAGGGTTTCGCCAGCCTGCTGCACGCGAACAAGCCGACCGTGGCGAAGGTGCACGGCTTCTGCGTTGCCGGCGGTACCGATATCGCGCTGTACGCCGACCAGATCGTGATCGCCGACGACGCGAAGATCGGCTACCCGCCCACCCGGGTGTGGGGTGTGCCCGCGGCCGGCATGTGGGCCCACCGGCTCGGCGACCAACGCGCCAAGCGACTGCTGCTGACCGGCGACTGCCTCTCGGGTGCCGAGGCGGCGGAGTGGGGACTGGCCGTCGAGGCGGCGCCCGCCGACCAGCTCGACGCACGCACCGAGGTGCTGCTCGACCGGATCGCGGCGATGCCCCTCAACCAGCTGATGATGGTGAAGCTCGCGCTCAACTCGGCGCTCCTGCAGCAGGGGGTCGCCACCAGCGGCATGGTCTCCACCGTCTTCGACGGCATCTCCCGCCACACCGCCGAGGGCTACGCGTTCCAGCAGCGCGCCGCCGACGTCGGCTTCCGGCAGGCCGTCCGCGAGCGCGACGCAGCACCGTTCGACGACGCCGGCCCCAGCACGCACAAGGGCTGAGGCGGAGCCGACATGGCCTACCGACGCACGACTGCGGTGCAGGAGCGCATCGATGCCACCCGCGACCGCATCCTGGCTGCCGCCCACGACGTGGTCGCCGAGCGCGGGTTCGCCGGCTGCTCGGTGGCGGCGGTGGCCGAGACCGCCGAGGTGGCGACCGGCAGCGTCTACCGGCACTTCCCGGACAAGGGCGCCCTGCTGGCCGAGGTCTTCCGTACCTCGACCCAGCGCGAGGTCGACGCCGTCGCCGCGGCCACCCAGGACGGCGGCACGATCGAGCAACGCGTCACCCGCGTCGTCGACACGTTCGCCTCGCGGGCCTTCCGCAGTCCCCGGCTCGCCTACGCGCTGATCGCCGAGCCGGTCGACCCCCAGGTCGAGACCCAGCGCCTCGTCTACCGCGCCGCCTACCGCGACCTGTTCGCCGCCCTCATCGACGACGCCGTGGCGGCCGGCGACCTGCCGCACCAGGACGCCCAGGTCTCGGCGGCGGGCGTCGTCGGCGCGATGGCCGAGGCGCTCGTCGTCCCCCTGCACGACGGCGCCAACGGCGGCGGCGAGCCGCACGTCGTCCCAGCCCTGACCGACTTCATCCTTCGATCGCTAGGAGCCCTCCGTGCACACCCATGACGTCACCAACCAGGTGCCCCCGCTCGTCGGGCACGACACCTCGCAGGACGCCGCGCTGCGTGCCGCCGTCGAGCGCGAGGGGGCCGGCTGGGCCCTCGACGAGATCAGCGAGCTGGGCCGGCAGGCCGGCACCCAGGAGGCCCAGGACTGGGGTCGGTTCGCCGAACGCACTCCCCCGGTGCTGATGACGCATGATCGGTACGGCCACCGGATCGACGAGGTGGAGTACACCTCGGCCTACCACTCGCTGATGGACGTCGCCGTCAGCCACGGGTTGCACGGGGCGCCCTGGGCCGACGACCGTCCGGGCGCCCACGTGGCGCGGGCGGCCAAGTTCATGGTGTGGAACGTCGACGCCGGGCACGGGTGCCCGATCTCGATGACCTACGCGGTGGTGCCGGCGCTGCGGGCCGCCCCCGAGCTGGCTGTCACCTACGAGCCGTTGCTCACCTCGCGCAGCTACGACTTCGGTCTGCGGGTGCCGAGCACCAAGGCCGGGCTGATCGCGGGCATGTCGATGACCGAGAAGCAGGGCGGCTCCGACGTCCGGGCCAACACGACGCAGGCCGTGCCGCAGCCCGACGGCAGCTATCGGCTCACCGGCCACAAGTGGTTCACCTCGGCGCCGATGTCGGACCTGTTCCTTGCGCTGGCCCAGGCACCGGGCGGGCTCTCGTGCTTCCTCGTGCCGCGTGTTCTGCCCGACGGCAGCCGCAACCCGATGCACGTGATGCGGCTCAAGGACAAGCTCGGCAACAAGTCGAACGCCTCCTCGGAGATCGAGTACGACGGCGCCACGGCGTGGCTGGTGGGCGAGGAGGGACGCGGCGTGCGCACCATCGTCGAGATGGTGAACATGACGCGGCTCGACTGCACCCTCGGCACCGCCGCCGGCATGCGCTCGGCCGTCGTCCACGCCACCCATCACGCTCGCCACCGGCACGCCTTCGGGCGCGCGCTGGTCGACCAGCCGTTGATGCGCAACGTGCTGGCCGACCTGGTCGTCGAGTCCGAGGCCGCCACCGTCACTGCGCTGCGACTCGCCGGTGCTACCGACCGATCGGTGCGCGGCGACGAGGACGAGTCGGCGTTCCGTCGCTTCGCCCTGGCCGTCAGCAAGTACTGGATCTGCAAGCGCGGCCCGGCCGTCGCCGGCGAGGCGATGGAGTGCCTGGGGGGCAACGGGTACGCCGAGGACTCCGGCATGCCGCGCATCTACCGCGAGCTGCCGCTGCTCTCGATCTGGGAGGGGTCCGGCAACGTGGCCGCCCTCGACGCCCTGCGCGCGATGGCGCGTGAGCCCGAGTCGCTCGACCGGTTCTTCGTGGAGGTCGAGCTGGCGGCCGGCGCCGACCACCGCCTCGACGACGCGATCGCGGTGGTGAAGAAGGAGCTGTCCGACATCGACGAGATCGAGCTGCGCGCCCGACGTCTGGTCGAGCAGCTCGCGCTGGTGCTGCAGGGCTCGCTGCTCGTGCAGCACGCCCCCACCGCGGTGGCCGACGCGTTCTGCGCGACCCGCCTCTCCCGTGACTGGGGTGGCGCGTTCGGCACCATGCCGAAGGGCCTCGACCTCGCCCCGATCATCGAGCGCGCCCACCTCGACCTCTGATTTCCCGCTGACCCGTCCTCTATAGGGGACGGGTCAGCGTGGATCAGCGGCGCAGGCGGCGCTGGAGGAGGTAGCCGAGGCCGATCGCGGCCACCCCACCGGCGATCAGGCCGGGGCTGGCCTTGAGCTTGCGGTAGTCCTCGGTGACGACGGGCCACACGGCGTCCTCGATGAGGCGGGCGGCGTCCTCGGGGGTGGCCGTCAGCTCGGCGACCGGGATCGGTTCAGCGAAGGAGACCTGCACCCGGCGCGGCAGCGGCAGCCGGCGCTTCTCGGTGCCGGTCAGCGCCGTCGGCACGATCGGGGCACCGCTCTCGATGGCCAGGCGGGCCGCGCCCTTGCGCGGGGTGCCTAGCGCCTCGGGATCGCGTACCCGGGTGCCCTCCGGGAAGAGCGCCAAGGCGTCGCCGCGGGCCAGGATCGCCAGGGCGGTCTCGATAGCGGCGGCGTCGGAGGAACCACGGCGAACCGGGAACGCGCCGAGCGCCAGCAGCAGGCGACCGGCACGACCCTCGAACAGCTCGGCCTTGCCCATGAAGAAGATGCGGCGCTTCAGGACCGCGGAGATGAAGAACGCGTCCCAGAAGCTCTTGTGGTTCGGGGCGATGACGACCGGACCACTGGTCGGCACGTTCTCGGCTCCGACGACCCGCATCGCGAAGAGCACGCGGATCAGCGGGACGAGCAGCACCCTGACGAAGAAGTAGGCGACGCGGCCGCCGCCCTCCCGTGCCGCCGCGTGGGCGGCCGCGTTGTCCATGGTGGGCATGGCCGCAACCTACTCAACCGAGCACCGCGTGGCTCGCCACGGCGCGCGCGATCACGCGGCCACCCTGATGGACCTCGGCCTCGGTCGAGCCGATCCGCCGTCCGACGTTCACGGCTCTTGCCTCGCAGACCAGCGTCTCGCCCGGCAGGGCAGCCCGGACGTACTGCACGGTCAGCTGCACGTGCGGGGCGGGGACGCCGGCGGGCAGCCGAGCGTGGATGGCGTGACCGGTGGCGGTGTCGAGCAGCGCGCTCAGGTAGCCGCCGTGGACGATGCCGCCGCCGTTGAGGTGCTCGGGACGTGGTTCCACCTCGAGCACCGCGCGCTCCTCGTCGGCCTGCACCACCCGGAAGCCGAGCAGTGCGGAGAAGGGCCCGGGGCCGTTGCCGGAGAACGGAGGCGGTGCGTCGGTCACCCCTAGATGATGTCGCGCACCTTCACGCGGGCCTCGTCGGCCTCCTGGTCGGTGAGCTTCAGCTGGCTCTGCCGCTCGGCCTCGACCCGACGCAGGAAGTGGTCGACCTCCTCGGCGACGCGCTCGTCGCTCCAGCCGAGCTCGTCGGCCATCAGGCGGGCGACGCTCGGCGCAGCGCCGACACCGCGGTCGAAGGTCTCGATCGAGATCCGGGTGCGGCGGGTGAGCACGTCGTCGAGGTGCCGCGCGCCCTCGTGGGTGACGGCGTAGACGATCTCGGCGGCCAGGTAGTCCTCGGCCCCCTCGAGCGGCAGGGCCAGCACTCGCCGCCCCTGGATGAGCGCGAGGACGTCGTCGACCAGGCCGCCGTAGCGGGAGAGCAGGTGGTCGATCCGAGCGACGTGCAGGCCCGAGCGTCGAGCGAGCAGCACACGCTGGTTCGACCGCGTCTCGTAGCCGTCGGCACCGACCAGCGGCACCCGGTCGGTGATCGAGTCGCGGATGGTCACGTTCGCCGTGGACTTCAGCGAGTGAGCGGCCGCGTCGACGGCGTCCTTCGCCATCACCCGGTACGTCGTGAGCTTGCCGCCGGCGATCATCACCAGCCCGGAGACGGGAGTGACGACGGTGTGCTCGCGCGAGATGCGCGAGGTCGGCTCGGACTCACCCGAGAGCAGCGGCCGCAGCCCGGCGTAGACGCCCTCGACGTCCTCGTGGTCGAGGGGCTCGCGCAGGATCGAGTTCACGTGCTCGAGCACGTAGTCGATGTCGGCGCGACTGGCGGCGGGGTGGGCCTTGTCGAGGCTCCAGGGGGTGTCGGTGGTGCCGATGATCCAGTGCCGACCCCACGGGATCACGAACAGCACCGAGATGGCGGTGCGCACGATGAAGCCGGCCTCGGAGCGGATCCGGTCGCGGGGCACCACCAGGTGGATGCCCTTGGAGGCCTGCACGTGCAGGGCACCGCGACCGCCCACCATCTCCTGGATCTCGTCGGTCCAGACCCCGGCCGCGTTGATCACGACCCGGGCTCGGACCTCGAAGTCGCGCTCGTGCTCGAGATCGCGCACCCGGACGCCGACGACCCGCTCGCCCTCGCGCAGGAAGCCGGTGACGCGGGTGCGGGTGGCCACGTGCGCGCCGTGCGAGGCCGCCGTGCGAGCCGTCATCATGACCAGCCGGGCGTCGTCGACCTGACAGTCGTAGTACTGGATGGCGCCGGCCAGCTTGTCGGCCTTGAAGTCCGGCGCGATGCGGGCGACCCCACGGCGGGTGAGGTGCCGGTGGCGCGGCACGCCCATGTCGTACTTGCCGAGC
>Ga0098074_1000878_pt1 | contig 17355 bp, 3 predicted proteins | sample 32_taG_FD_75064 | JGI IMG/M metagenome (GOLD analysis project Ga0098074, IMG submission 75064) | Marine viral communities from the Gulf of Mexico - 32_GoM_OMZ_CsCl metaG | ecosystem: Environmental > Aquatic > Marine > Oceanic | place: Atlantic Ocean: Gulf of Mexico | collected 2015-07-12
GAAACTATTGTTAATGATCCATGTTTAAATTTTAAAAAGAAATTTTTAATTACTGGTGCAGCAAAAGAAAATTTTGATTGTACTTGGCAAGTATATTGGGATGATGGTAACAACCCATCTAGATCTATGAACATAGATGATGTTCCATATATCCAAGAAGTAGTATCTGCACCAGGAGATCCTTGTATTGTATATGAAGATTCACCTTTTTTAGATTGTGAAAAAATAAGATTACATCCGTTAGTAGAAACTCCTTGTGTAAAATTAACTAAAGCTACAGACGGAGGTACACTATTAAATGGTGCATATCAAGCTTATATTGCTTATACAGAAAATGATCAAGTTATTAGTGACTATATAGGTATATCAAATATACAAACAATATGGAGTCACAGAGGAAGTGGTGGATCATTAGATATTGAGGTTTCTAATTTAGATAAAGATTATTACTATTTTGATTTAGTTTTATTAATAAGACAACAAGGTCAAATATATACAAAGCTTATAGGTAACTATAGTACAGAGACATCACATATAAATATTGATTATATAGATCAATCTTTAGTGTCAATATCATTTGAGGATTTATTTAGACAGTCACCTTTATATGAAAAATCAGAAGCTATGTATGTAGTTAATGATTATTTAATTAGACAAGGACCAACAGAACAATTTGATTTTAACTATCAACCACTAGCCAACAACATCAAAGTACATTGGGTATTAAATGAAGTAAGTCAAGATTATTATTATAACGCAGGAAACAAATTAGGTTTTATGCGTGATGAACAGTATGCATTCTTTATTAGATGGATATATAATACGGGAGAAAGATCTGCTTCATATCACATTCCTGGTAGAGCTCCAAGAGGTTATAATATTTCTACACAGGAACAAGTTCCAGGATCAGGTATTGATTTTACTGGAGCAGCTCCAGAGTATAATGAACGTGAAATAATTTATGGTACAAATGTTTTAAGTGGTGCTGGTGAACCTGTATTTAAAGTATACAATACTGCTAGTGTTACTTCATTAGGTGTTGGACCTTTACCAGATGGATCAGTTGTTATTGCTAAAGGTGAAATGGGTTATTGGGAATCTACAGAAAAGTATCCTGACAAAACTCCAGAGATATGGAATTCAAGTTCTCACACTTGGTCAAATGAATTTGATCCTGGAGCAGATTTATGTGGAGAGTTTATAAGACATCATAAGATGCCAAGTGAAGCTGTACATGAAATACTATCTATTACAGATAACGTAGATACTGGATTAAGAATTTTAGGAGTAGAGTTTTCAAATATTAAAAGACCTGTATTTAATGATGGTACAATTATACCTAATATTGAAGGTTATGAAATATTAAGAGGATCAAGGTTAGGTAATAAAACCATACTTGCAAAAGGTATGTTTAAAAATATGCGTAAGTATGATGTACCTAATGAAGAAAATCTTATTGGAAATAATGTACAGGGTCTTTACCCTAACTATCCTTTTAATGATTTAAGGGGTGATGTATTTCATACAACTGTTAGAAAAACAGAAGGATGTCAAAATAATGGTCCTTTTGCTACACAAGATTTCCCACCTCTAACAGGCTTTACTGATGATGTATTTACTTTTCATTCACCAGACCTTATGTTTACCAAACCATATTTAAATGCATATGAGACTGTAATGTATGGGGAAATAAATGGAAAAGCATCAGGTGGTTTTATTAATTCAGAAAATCATCCAGGACAAAAACTTTTAAGAAATATTTCAGCTTACCTGTCTGCTATTATAGGTATTGGTTATGCTATAAGAAATATTAATGGTACACCAGATACTAGAGCTTTACCTGTGCAGGCTATTAATAATGCATTTCCTGAATGGCTTTTAAAATTTAAGAATCTTAATATTAATGAATTTTTAACTGCAAGTGCAACAGTACCACCAGCAGCAATGGTTAGTACAGATTCTTTTAGTGCTAGTGGTGGTGGTACAGATAATGCTGGAGATAACAACACTAATAATCAAAAAGGGAGTAATGCAGAAACTGGTGCACATGAGGCAATTACTAATTATCATACTAGTCAAACAGGTGTCTTTGGAGGATTTTTTGACTGGTTAGAAGATTTATTATTAGGTGGTGCAAATGATATTCTAGCTGCCTTTGGAGTTGAAGATACTCTTCAAAAAAGACTACAAGATCAAGCATTAGAAAATATTATTAAAACTACACAAGGGCCACAAAATGGTATGGGTCTTATGGGTGGTGGTGCTCAAGAAGGTGTAACTCTTGATTCTTCTGAGTCAAATCTTTCACAAGTATTTAGGATAGCAATGACCACTACTTTGTTACAAAAGAATATTGCAGTTGGTGGTCAAGAAATTATTGATTTAATATACAACCTTACTAGTTTTCATCAATATGCAAAAAAAGGTAACTTCCATGGTTTCTTTAATAACTTTGATAGAATAGATTATACTAGCACTTATAGAACGCTTAACAACGCAGCTAATTATATAGGTACATCTTTTCAAACATTTGATAATAATTCATATAAAATAAATAACTTATTTAGACCTTCTACTGTTGCAGTTTCTACATTGAATCCAATATCTAGTAATTATAATGTTACGGACACTTCTAGGTATGCTTTAGGTGGTTATGCTGATAGTGCAGGTACAATGATTGCTTTTGGTAATGATGAACAAAGACTCCTTAATCCTGAAGGTCCTTTTGATTCAAATATATCAGCCTTGTATGGAGCATTAAAATTTAATATGGACAATCAATATGGACAGCTTGATGGTATTAAGCAAATCCTAATGAGAGGTTGTGTTGAAAAAATTGATCCAGAAAATCCAGATGATTTTAAATATACAAGTGATCCTATATTTAGTGGTGATGTATTTATTGGTAGATATAGTGAGAAATGTATAATGCCAATATTTACTGATTTCTTAATGGGTCAGTATGATGGTTATCCTTATGATTATTATACAAGATATAATATCCCATATCCAAGATTTTGGATGAACACTAGAAAGTATGATTTAGGAGCATTAGCAGAATTAGTTGCAACTTTTGGTCTTTCAGATGTTTTTACTCCCAATGATAATCAATTTCCAAATGATTTATTTTATTTAGATAGAGGTGACACATGCGGATGGCTATTTGCAAATTTCCCTCCTTTTTTTAACGGAGATAATTTGAATGAAACTTTTGTAATGAAGAATGCATTTATGTATACTCACATAAATGGTATAAATGATTTTTATGTAGAAACTGAAATAAACTTAGCATATAGAGATTATGAAGAACCTAAAGAAAGAAGGTTCTATGATACTTATGAATACAATAACCTAAAAGATTTATTTCATGCAGAGATACAAGCATATGATAATTTTTATAAATATGATGAGTCACTTAGTCCATCAAAATTTGTTACTCAAAATACTAACTTTGCTGAGATACAACCAAGAGACTATAATCCTGAAGTTGCAGAAACATGCTTTACATCATATCCAAAAAGACTTATATACTCTCTACAAGCTAATGAAGAAGATAAAAGGGATTATTGGAGACAATTTTTATTTGCTAACTACAGAGACTTTAAGAACAAGGTATCAGTTATAAAACCTTTTAATAAATCTGGTGCATTAATATTTTTTCCATACCAGTCACCTCAACTATTAGATGGATCACAAAGACTTAAAACAGATGTTAATACACTTGTTTCTTTAGGTGATGGTGCATTGTTTGCTGGTAAGTTACAAAATGTAGCTAATTCAGATTTGAGTAATGAGTATGGTTCATTAGAAAGTCAAAGAGGTATTATAAATACACCAGGAGGATTATATTATATTTCTCAAGCACAAGGTAAGATTTTCCAATTTATTCCTGGTAGAGGGCTAACTCCAATATCAAACCAAGGTATGAAATGGTGGTTTAATAAATACTTACCTTCAAGATTTATAAAACAATTCCCAGAAGCAGAGGGAACAGAATGGGCAGACAACCCGATAGTAGGTGTTGGTTGTCAAGTAATCTATGATCCTAATGATGATATAGTTTACTTTATGAAGAAAGACTTTTCTTTAAAACCTGAATGGGTAGGCCTTGCTACTTTTAATGATAATATAGCTGAGCCAATAAGTATAGAAGTACCTTGGCAACAAAAAGCCGTTCCTGTATCAATAGGTGATCCTATTTATTTTAATGATTGTTCTTGGACAGTAAGTTATGATCCTAAAGCGGGTGCTTGGATTTCATTCCATGATTGGCATCCTGAGTTTGCATTACCAAGTATTAATCATTTCTTCACTACTAAAACAATTGACAGTGAAATACCTATTTGTCCTCCAGGATATACATTTAATCCTGCAACAGGACAATGTGAAAACATTATAAATGTTACTGAGCCACAAACAGTAACAGTAGAAGAGGTAGCAGCAACTGTTACAGGTGGCCCACAAAATTGTTTATTAGATATTGTAATTGCTATAGATGCATCTGGTAGTACAGGTAATCCAGCCCCTGGTTCAAATACTTTAGCAGATGCAGAATTAACATGGTTGGTAGCTTTTATAGATGATCCTGCTATACAAGCAGCATTAACTGCAAATACTATGCAGATAGGGTTTTTAGCTTGGGCAAGTAATTCAGCTCAAGGAAATCCAACTGGGACAGGAGAGTCTATGTTAGGAGCTGTTACTGGAGCTCAAGCAAGAACTTGGTTTCAAAATAACTGGTCAGGTACAAATGGTATAGGTGGTATGACTAATGCACAACTTGCAAGAACTAATGGGTTAGCACAGCTTAATAATAAAGCTGGATCAGCTTACTCCGCTGACTATCCAGGAAGAAGTACTAATCCTTTCTTTAGACAAATTTTAATTGTAGTAACAGATGGTAATGCAATTACTCAAGGTAACCAAATATTAACTCCAGAAAGTTATAATGCTTTACAAAGTCCAAATGTTATACCTGGAGCAGGTGGTCCAGTTAATCAAGAATTAATGTCTGTATTTGTAGGTCCAAATGCAAATGGTCCAAATAATCCAACCATTATTGATCAAATAACAGTTGGTGCTGGTGCGGGTCCAGCTAATGCATATTATACTCCAGGTCCTCCAGGAACTCCAGGTACACCTGGACCAAATCAATTTATAATGAATGCAAGTGTTCCAGCATCATTGCAGGCTACAGCACAACAAATAGCAGCTCAAGTTTGTACTATTCCATTTACTTGTGATTGTCCACCAGGGTATACTTTAGTATATCAAAATCCTACTAGTGGATTTTTTACAGATCCTACAGGAACATGTGATGATGTAAATCCACCTATCTGTAGAAAGGTAGAGTGTGAAGATTGTCCTCCAGGACCAACAGGTACAACAACAACTACACTTGGAAGTTGTCCTGACACTTTCCCTGAATTAGGTTTAATAGGTGATCCTAATTGGATTGACCCAACACCACCAGAATGTAATTATTATTATGCTGATTTTGTACAAGCTAATTATAAAGTAGGATCATTTTGGAGACATAATGTTAGATGTGATTTATTTGCTAATTACTATGGTGTTGATTATCCATGGGAAGTTGAGTTAATTTCTAATACAGGACAAAATGTAAATACTATAAGAAGTATTGAATATCAATTGGAATCATATGTATATAAAGGAGAGCCTGAATATAACATGTGTGGAGGAGATAAGTGGGAAGACTTACTTTGGAATTTTGATAAAGCAATTATTTATAACAATGAACAAACGTCAGGTTTATTAAACTTGGTATCACAACCATTTAATGACCCTTGGGGTGAACTTCAATATCCTATAATTGCACCAAACAATATGACTATTCTTGCATCTAAAGTAGAACAGAAATTTAGATTTAATCAATTCTGGGATATTACAAATGACAGAGGAGAGTTTACAAATGCAGAACAGTCTGTATTTGATACCCAGTGTAATGGTTACATAAGACCTTTAAATCAAACAAATCTTGATTACTTTAAACCAGAAACACAAAGAAAGAAATTTAGACATTATTCTAATCATGTATTACTTAGAAGACAAAGATCTGAAAATAGAAAAATGTTATTAAGATTAGATAATACAAAACTGTTACTTTCAATGAGATGATGAATAAAGAATTTTTTGAAATATTTGAAACAAGAGGTTTACCTAATGGACCTAATGAACAGTTTACATATACAACTGGGATATTTAGTTACAGTTCACCTTTTGATGTATATCAAGCACCTTCTAATATAGAGGGTAATGGTATGTTTGCTGGTAGACCTTATAAGAAAGGAGAAATGATTGGTTTAGCACATCAAGATGGGCAGCCTGCATCTGAGTTAGGAAAGATGCATAACCATGATGAAAACTCTCCCACTATGGTTAGTAAGAAAGAAGGTAATCAAAGATATGTATATGCATCAAAAGATTTAAAGAAAGGGGATGAGCTTACTACTAACTATAGAATGCAACCTGAGTTAGAGCAACCAGAAGATTTTCAAAATGGTGGTAGTGTTATGGCACCACCTAGAAAAGGTGTTAGAAAGAATCCTGATGGTAGTGAGTCAACACATCTTATGGCTACAGAAACTTTAGATGGTAAGAATTGGTTTTCTTTTCCAACATTATTCCAAGATCCAGATGGTACTTGGATAGATATGTCTGATAGACCTTGGAAAGAAGCATATGAAGAAGCTAAGAAAAGAGGTGAGTTAATAGAGTTTGGTACTGATAAAGAAGCAGCAATTAAGTTTGGAGAAGGTTCTTGGAAAAAACAGATGCAAGAAGGTGGTGAACCTACTTTTAAATATGCTATACCAGGTTATGATCAAAAACAATTTTTAAAAGAATGGTCAAATTCTCCAATGGGTCAAAAGTTATTATTAGAAAGCCTTGGTGGAAATGAAAAAGCATTAGAAAGATTAACTAAGAAGAGAACAGGTAATTTAGATACTGTATCTATAAACATGGATGAGGATCTAGAAGGTTTAGGGAGATATAGATCAAATGATCATTCTATTAGATTAAATCCTAGTACAGAAGATTTTCAACAAGTAGGAGATGATTATGAAAGTGTTCTTTTACATGAGTTATCTCACTCACAAGATTATACACCGGGATCACAGTTTAATAAATTAACCATACCATTAAGTGATCAAAACCTTATAAGAGATTTGTCAAAGGATAGTATTAAAAATGCTGAAGATAAAAAGACAAAAAAAGTGAATAGGTATTTAGCTAATCCTACTGAAACAAGAGCAAGATTAAATGTTGTAAGAGATACTTATGAGAAGTTTAAAGAAGAAGATATGCCAAGTGTCTTTGATTCAGAGTTTACTCCATCAATGTTAGAAGAGGTAAAAGGTACTAGTCAATTTGAAGAGTTACAACAAATTTTTAGTGATGAAGAAATAATTCAACTTTTAAATACTGTTGCTTATCAAAAAGGAAATAAAGACTTTAAAGGTTATGCACAATTAGGAGGTAGTGTAAGAAATCTTATAAAGAAAGCTGGACCTAAAGTTATGAAGTATTTAGATAATCTATTTAGTAAAGCAGATGATGTAGTAAAGACTACACCAGCAGTTACTAAACAAAAAGGATTATATGAAATGCTACCTATAAAAAAATTAGAATACCCTACACACTATGGTACTATAGATATAGATGACGGAACTATTATTAATGCACTAGATGCAATGAAAGCACAAGGAAAGTATGCTGATGATATAGGATATAGCATAGATGATTTAGTAGGTAGTGATATTCAGTACTTAGGTGATATAAGTGGTAGAACTATTGTTAATGTACCATTACCAAATGGTAAGAGTCAATTGTTTTATAAATCTACAGGATTAGCTGGTAAAAAAGGAAGTGGTGTAGGAGGGACATCAGAAGGGTTATGGCAACCCTATGGAGGTCATGCATCTGTTAGAGGTTTTCCAGGCCGTGGTTATGTAGAGAATTGGTTTATAAAAGATGGAGGTTATGCAGATTATTATGGTAGTGAATCATTTAAAAACATAGCTAATAAATTAGATGAAATAGGAGCAGAACAAGGATGGGATATGTCTAATCAAATATTAAAAAGCAACAAAAAACAATTAGGAGGATCTGTACTTAAAAAACTAATTAAAAAAGGAGCTATATATATAGATGATGTTGTTAAAAGATTTTCTGATGACGCAGGTGAATTTGTATCTGAAATTGATTGGGGTAAATGGAATAAAGAAATACCAAATAATAAATCTCTCATGGAAGAGTATGCCACAATTGAAAAGGTTGGTAAAGCAAAAGGTACTTGGATGAAGAATCCTGATGGCTCTAAGTTTACAGGCACACCAGAACAATGGGTACAGATAAGAAGTAGTAATTATCAAAAAGCTTTTCCTAATGCTCTTTTAGATGATAGCGGATCTCCTTTAATAAACTATCATGGTAGTGGTAGTAAGTTTGATACCTTTGATGAACGTAAATTTTATAGTGGTCAATATGGAAAGGGTGTTTATACAAGCACTGACAAAGAAGCCATACTTAGATCCTATGCTAATCCAGACAAAAAAAGAACCAAAAGGATAGCTGAGAAGAGTGGAACTGATGAGCCTACAATGAATTTATATGAACTTTATATCAATGCTAAAAATCCCCTTACTACTGATGATATATTACATTATAGAAACTTTGGTAAAACTGTTGATGAATTACCTTCACTAGAAGACTGGAAGAATAGTGATTTAGGAAAAAGAATGATTAAAGAAAATGCATTTCTTAAAACAGATGAGGATATTATGGATTTTATAAAAATGAATTTTCCAGATAATCCAGTAAAAGAAACTTATATTAATGAAGGTGGAGATTTTTTGAGAGCTATAGACTCTAATCTCAACGAGGGAGTAACTCCTTTTGGTAATCCAATGAAATCAGCCGTGGGTAACAATGGTATGTTTGATATGAGTAACCCTAATATATACAAACAGAAAGGTGGAGAATATGATCCATATATGGATATAGATTCTACAGCTCAAAAAAGAAGAACAGAGTTAACTAATGCAATAAATAAGGTTGTTGATAGTCAGGGTGGAGATGAAAACTTAAGAGCCTTACTTACCATGACTGCATTTATGGAAAACTCATTAGGTGCAAATCCTGATGCATATGGAAGAGATTACACTAGAGGTGCAATGTCTATAGATGATATAGCATATAAAAATATGTTTGAGAAAAGAAAAGGAGCTAGAGATTATACTACATCACAAAAAAAATATTTTGACTGGTTTGAAGGTTTAGGTTTTGATCTAGAAAATATGGATAAACATTTAAGAGAAAATGTTTTAGCAAATGTAGCAGCTGCAAGATATCAATACGGTAATGCTCCAGCAGCTTTACCATCAAAAGATGATGCAGAAGCAATGTATAAATATTATATGGATTTTTATAACAGAACAGACGCTGACCATAGAGATAGATTTATGAAAGGTTATGATGCCTTTATAAAGCAAAAACAAACAGGCGGGGAGGTTGAGGTTATGAACCTATATAAAAAATATTTGATGGGTGGTGACACTAGCAAACAAGGACAAATGGTATATGATAAATTAAACAGATTATTTTATAATGATGCAAAACAAAGAGGTATGACTCCTCAAAATTATATTATGACTTATTTAGCGGGTGATTCTTAAACCTAATAAATTAGTGATTCTGCGTAATTATTTGTATATTAATAATATAATATTATGAGTGTGAAAGTAAACAAAAAAAGTTTAAAACAACAAGGAGGTCAGATGATTCCTGAAGGACCTGGAATGATGGAACAATCTCAACCACAAGTAGATGAACAAGTTATGCAAATAACTGAAGTTATTAAATCATCTATGGATCAGGGTATGGAGATTGTTGATATTATTAAAGGTTTAATGGAACAGCAAGTAGATCAACAAGTTATAGGCCAAGCACTTATGATGGGTGGTATGGAGCAGGAAGATATTATCACTGTTTTTGAAAAAGTAAATGAACCATCACAACCATCATCACCTCAAGAAGTTGATGCAAATCCACAACTATTAGCACGTAATAAAGCTATTGCTGAAGCTGAAGAAGGTCAAGCAGATCAAGCAGCTCAACAAGAACTAAGTGTACAGGAACAGATTATGATGGGTAAGTCTGGTATTGAAATTAAACCAGAGAATAAAGGAAAGTTTACAGCATGGGCAAAAAAACGTGGTATGTCTGTTGGAGAAGCTTACAGAAAGGTTTTAGCAAATAAGGATAAGTATCCTCCTTCTATAGTTAAGATGGCAAATTTTGCACGTAATGCATCTAAGTGGAATAAACAAGAGGGTGGTGAAACAATAGATGATTATTATCAAGATAAAGATGGTAATGTAGATATTCAAGAATTAGATGAAGTAGTAGTTACTGCTGATAATAGATCACCTTTACAGAAGCTATCAGACTTTGCATTTGTAAATGAAGAAGATAGTTTTCTTACAAAACATACAAAGAATTATTTAAATCCTCTGTTACAAATAGACAATATTCTTCAAGCAAGCAGTATACCTGCTAATCTTGTTAGAGAAGTTATACAAGGAGTAGGTAACAAGGGAGATGGAGAATTTAATGCAGGTGATATAATACCTGATTTTTATAATACTACTATACTAACAGGAGATGATAAACAAATACCTGTTTCAGAAACATTAGGTATAGATAATTGGGCAGGTGCTTTAGCAACTGATTTAGCACTTGATCCTGCTACTTACGTAGGTGTAGGAGCTTTAAGAAATTTAGGTACCAAAGCAGCTAAAAATCTTGCTCCTAAAGCAGCAAAGTTTTTAGGTAATACTGGTAAAAATTTAAAAAGAGCACCTGGTATTAATACCGTAAGTGATGCCGTAGATGATTTGCAAAGGTATAAAGATGATCTAATAAAGTTTAATAGTTTAAGTGATGATGTAAAAGATGATCTACTCCGTGGGTACAAAAACAATTTAAGTGATGATGTAGTTGAAGATCTTAAATATAAAGGTGAGGTTAATGACTATTTAAAAGAGTATGGACAGTTTGAAAATGAGTCTGTTTCAGAAATGTTAAAAAATCCAGAAATTCCTGAATATGTTAAAGATGAATTAAGAGATTTACAATATTTTAAGAGTGGTAATATTCCAGGACGTGGACCAGTTGAGTTAAGAAAAATACTAGAGGATAGTGGTTTATCTCCAGATAATTTTCAAGAGGGTGGTGAGAAAGGAGAATATGTAAATGGTGTTTTTATACCAAAAGAGTCTGATGTAAGTAAAGATGCTTTAAGAAATAGTCTATCAAGAGATAAGAATATTTATATGTCTAATCAGAATTTTTCTGTAGCACCATTATCTCCACCTCCACAAACAAATGTCTTATATGACTTTTTAAATACTGCTAGTACAATTAATCAAGAATTATTTTCTAGTGAGCTAGATGCATTTGGTAACCGTAAAGGTGCATTAAAAGATATAAGAAAAAGAGGAGACGGAAAGTTTCTTGGTTTAAAACTTTTTGAAGGTAATCCAGATCCAGATGGTCCAAGTAAAATGGATATTCATAAAGCTACTAAACCGCTTTATTATGACTATGAAGTTAGCAATATGGATGAGCTTACCTCAGATCAAAACAAGATGGCTTATGTTAATTGGGCATTGTCACAAGTAAAAGATTGGAATGAAGCTACTGAAAAACAAAAGCAAGAAGAACAACAAACTATTCAAGAGCAAACAGGTTTAGATGTTAGTGAAGATGATGCACCTGAGTCACAAACTTTTGAAGAGTGGGCTTTATCACAAGGAAAAAATCCAGCAGAAATGTCTGATTTAACAAGACAGACTATGGAAAATTTATGGAAGCGTACTTTAGGTTTAAAACAATTTGGTGGAGGTGTTCCATTTATGACTCCTGGTTTTAACCCATATGAAAATGATGGAGGCTTTAATCCTTATGAAGATAATTTTGAAGAGTATTTAAAACAAGGAATGCAGACAGACTACATGAGAGATACAATGAATACAGTTCCACCACGTTCTCAGTCTAATGATAACATTTCTCAAGCAGATGAGATATTTGGAGAAGATGGAGTAGTTGTTACACCAGATGATAACAAAGAAAAAACAACAGATGAATTATTTGAAGAAATTAATTTTACTCCTGAGTTTAATGTTACAAATAAAGTAGAAGGCTTTGTAACAAGATTAGGAGATAATCCACGTGTTAGAGCTGCAACTAGTCTTTCTAAAGCTGGTGTTGATGCTGCTGGTTTTTTGAATAGAATTTATGATAGAATAAATTACAATAGAGCTTTAGATCAATTAGAAGAAAGATCTGGTGCTGATTACAAATATGGTGTTGTAATGCAAGATCCTTTTAGTGAAGGTTTTTATGATGTTAATTCAGGACAACTACAAGGAGAAGCAGAAAGAACTCCAGGATACTATATGAGTTTTGCAGGTAGTCCTAATAGTTACAACATGTCAGCTAAAGAAGGTGGTGAGTTTAAACCTCATATGATGTATGATCCTGAGTCTGGTAGAGGTTATGAAGCTAAAGTACCAGCAGATCATGAAAGAATGGCTAAGATGGGATACCTACATAAAGATGAAATGAAGCAAGGCGGTGAAGTAGTAGAATTATCACAAGATATGATTGCACAATTAATTGCAGCTGGAGCTGACATAGAAATATTATAATTATGGCAAAAGTTAAGATAAATAAATTACCAAAAGGTTTTGAGCTGGTTGATGGCAAAGTCAAGAAAAAGGCTTTGAAAAGAGACGGTGGTATGGTAACTGGTGATCAAGCTGATTATGGTTTGGTTACAACTCCTCAAGAGTTTTATGGAAACACTAATTTCAATAATGATGAAGATAACTCTGTTAGATACAGTTTATCTAGTGTTCCTAGAGAAGATGCTAATATAGAAGCAGAAGGTGGAGAAACAGTTTTAACTGATCTTAACAATAACAATCAATTTGGTTTGTATAATATAAAAGGACCTAGACATTCTCAAGGTGGTGTACCAATGTATTTACCTGAGCAGTCTTTTGTTTTTTCTGATACAAATCAAATGAAATTTAAAAAAGATGAGTTAGCTGAATTTGGTATTGAAAGTAGAAAGGGTGTTACCCCAGCAGATATATCAAAACGTTATCAACTTAATCCATATTATGGTGAAATAAATAGTCAGTATGCAGATGACATATCTACAAGAAGTGCTGAACTAATGTTAAAGAAAAACATGTATAATCTTTCTAAGCTTGCTTTTGGTCAAGAACTTAAGAAAGATTTTGAGGAAGGTGTGCCATTGGCAGCTTTTCCATATTTACAAGAGCAAGGTATTGATCCTATAGAATTTTCTGCTACTGTAGAAGAACAAACCAGACAGCAAGCAGAGTTAGAGTTTATATCACAGTTGCCTCCTGAAGAACAAGATAAGATTCTAAGGTTACAGGCAATGATGCAGAAGATTGATAATCCAGATGCTGGTGCATTAAATCAACCTACACCAAAAGAAGCAGCTGTTCCTGATTCAGGTTATAACCAAGATTTAGCACAGCTTAGTCAAGAGAATGATAATTTATCTGTGACTTTACAGGACGGTGGAGAAACAAATCAGGATGATGCTACAAATGAGGAAGTAAAAAATGGAGAAACATTTGGAGAATATTTAAGAAGAGTAAATCCAGATCAATATTTTAATGCTGATAATAAGGTAAGAGCAATGTTTGATTACCGTATTTGGAATGGAACTGAATTTATAGAAAGTGAAGATTATGACTTAGAAACATCTCAACCTACTATAGCAGAAGGAACTGAAGAAAATATTGTTGTAACAAAGCAAGAAGCTGATGATGTTGATAATAATGAAGGTGCACCTGATGTGGGATATCAAACAAACCCATTACCAAAAGGTCATGAGAAGTATGAAATCTTTCAATCAAAATTAAACCCTACTGCAGAAGAAAGAGCTAATGGTGTTAAACCTTGGGTACTTACTAAAGTATATGATCAAGCAGCAGGTAAAACAACTTACACAATAACTAAACCTTTAACTAAAAATAAATTTGAAGACTTTGGTGATGTTCAGTTTGTTGATATAGAAACAAGTGCGGATGATTCTGGACAAATGGATCCATACACTCAGTTAGAAAGAGAAATAATTGGTGTATATCAAGATGGAGCCTTTGGTGATAATGTAAGAGTAAGAGAAGGTATATACTCAACAAGCATGTTATCAGGGGAATTACAAAAAGGTGAAGACGCAGAAGGTAAAGAGTTTTTAAATTCATATGGTGCAGATTTATCTACTGAACAAGCAGAGAATGATTTTAGACTAAGATGGCAAGATGCTATTGATAAGTATGAAGCTAAGTCAGGTAAAACTTTTGATTTCAAAATGAAAAAGTCTGCTGTTAAAGGTTCAGATTATTATAATCAATGGTTAGGTGTTCAAAAGGCAATGCAAGAAGTTGAAAATGAATTCCACTATAAGAACTTTGGTAATAACGGTAAACCAAGACAGTTATTTCCTGGAAGAGGTAGAGAAGGTGGAGGATATGATGGTAAGCTTGGTATGCAAACTTTTAATAAATCTAGATCTTATATTAGAACTGAAAAACCTGAACAAGACTTTGCTGAAATATTAGATCCAAGAAATCCAAAACCAGGTACATTTGAAATGCCAGAGCAAGAAAAACCAGATTGGTGGTGGCAAGATCTAAATAACATGGCAACACAAAATGCTTTAGAGAACCCATTATTCTTGCCTAATATACCTAGAGTACCAAACACTTCTATAGATTATGTATTAGATGATTGGACAGGTAGAGCAAACATGACTAATGCTGCACTTAATACTATGGCTAAAAACCTTAGAGCTTTTGGAAAAGGAAAGGTTGCAGGATCTAATTTGTTTGGTAAAGCAGTAAATCAATTGGCTAAGGATGTTGGAAATGTAAACACTAATAATATTAAGATTATGAATAGTGTTGCGTTACCTCAAGCACAATTAAACCTTAGAACTGGATTAGCAAATGCAAAAGCATATGCAGATGAATATGATAAAACTGTTACAGCTCTTGGTAGATATGTAGATTTTGAAAATTGGGATAAACAAAAATCAAATGAGTTATATAATCAAGCTATAACAAATAGAGCTAACACATTCAACCTCAATCAGTTAAAAGATGTAATGAAGATTGATCCTGTAACAGGTGGACTCATAACGCAAAAAGATAGTAAAGATTTAAAACCAGATCCTAATCAAGAATCTGATTTTGAGAGAAGAAGAAGAGAATATTATGATGCTTTAAATAGAGACTTAGAATTATTCCCTGATGATGATTCTGATGTAAGAGATAAAAGAGTAAGAACTTTATTAGGTGATGAGTTTGTTTTTAATTCTAATACATCTAAAAATAGACCAAAAACTTATGATGAAATAAATGAAGAAGGTAAAACAGGTGTTAACACAGATGAGTTTAATAACCCATCTGTAACAACTAATTATGGACAAAGAGGTACAGAAAAGAAAATGAAGAAATTTGCATACCCATTCTATACTGGTAAAATGGGAATGTAAAACTTAAAAGGTTTATTTAATATTATAGGTAAACTTTATAAATATTAGTAAATTTGAATTATGGCAAATTATATAAAAGGAGAAAAGAATTTTTACCCAGACATTAAGCCGTTTACCCCGGATTATAAGTTTCTTAGTGCTGCTTTAGATGCAAGAGAAGCTAAATATCAAGCAGGGTGGAAGGCTACTAATGATATATATAGTAGAGTTTATTCTGACTTATCTCATGAAAGTAATAAACAATTTCAACAACAATTTATAGAAAATCTAGCACCAGAACTTGCTAGAATTTCTGGTTTAGATTTGTCATTGCAAAGAAACGTTGATGCTGCAAAAAGTGTATTTGCACCTTTTTTTGAAGATGATGCTGTAGTAAAGGATATAGTATATACATCAACTTATAAAAATGAAATGCAAAGAGCAAACACTTATGCTAACTCACCCATAGATAAAGTAAGAGAACTATGGAATCCTATAGGCATTAAGAACATGCAGTATAGAATGCAAGAGTTTAAAGATGCTGATAGAGATCAACTAATTAACATGCCATTACCTAAGTATATAGAAGACGCAGATTTAAAACAATATGCTCAAAATTATCTAAGAAGCTTAGGATTAAAGGGAGAAGGTTTTACACAAACAAAAGAACATTTTCAAATAATTGGTGCAGGTAAGGATGGTGTATTTGGTACGGCTGATGATAAAGTAAATCCAAATTTTATTATTACAGATACAAATGGTGAGCTTATAAGAGGTGATGCATATAGAAGAGTAATGACTGATTTGACTGATGACCCAAGAGTTCAGGAGTTTTATGATGCAAAAGCATATGTAGCTTCTATGGAGTTTGCAGAAGAAGGTGTTAATAACGGTACTGTAAAAACAATGCAAGAAGGTGTTAACATGTGGGCTCAAAATGAAGTTGAGAGAATTAATTTATTGAATCATGAAAAATTTAATGACCTTGATCAAGAAATTAAAACTTTAGTTCAACAAACAACTAGTTGGCAAAACTATGGTAAAGTTAATGGTTTACTACCTTCAGAAGAAAAATATGTAAATACTACACTTAGTGAAGTAGAGCAACTTAGAGTAAATCTAGAAGAGCTTGTTGGTGTAAATAAGTTTGCTAATTCAGAAGATGCTGATGATCAAGCTTTAATATCTAAGGCGTATTCATTAAATAAAAACTTTAACATTACAAATGATCTTCAATCTGCTGCATATGATTATAGTAGAGAAAATTCTGAAAGAAAGATAAGAGAAAATCAGTTTATTCTTGATGAGAAAAAATATCAATATGAGCTTGGAAAAATAGCTGCAAAGCTTCAAGCTGATAAAGATATGGAGGAGATAAAACAAGAAAATAGAATTAAGTTAGAAGAAAAGAAAGCAGAATTAAAAGGTATTGAGGGTGGTAGTTTTACAAGCAGAATACAATCTGGAACTACAACTAGTTTAGATGATAATGCCTCAGCTTTATATACAATAGAAGATGAAGAGTTAGCAGAAACTTTACCTACTACGGCTAATACAAATGCTATATTAGAAGATCAAAGAGCATTGTTACAAGAAAAAATTAATTTAATACCTAGGTTATTAAAAGAAAGATATGGTACAGAAACTTTTACAGTTACAATAGGTGGAGAAACTAAAGATGTTAGTCCACAGGAATTACTAGGTTTACTTAACACTAAGAAACAAGAAAAAGACGGTACACAAATAAAAAC
>Ga0098074_1000883_pt1 | contig 17279 bp, 9 predicted proteins | sample 32_taG_FD_75064 | JGI IMG/M metagenome (GOLD analysis project Ga0098074, IMG submission 75064) | Marine viral communities from the Gulf of Mexico - 32_GoM_OMZ_CsCl metaG | ecosystem: Environmental > Aquatic > Marine > Oceanic | place: Atlantic Ocean: Gulf of Mexico | collected 2015-07-12
ATCTCGTCCTCCGCCTCGGCGAGGGGCTTGAAGGCGTCGTACCAGATCGGGAACCCGGGAAGACGCTCGTCAGGACCGAGGCGCTCGGCCACCTGGCTGAGGAGCGAGTCCCAGGTCTCGATCATCTTGAGCTCCGCGGATTCCAAGAAGTACTTCTCGGACACATCAGCGTCGGGCAGTAGTGGCAAGTCGGAGGCGAGGTCCCACTGGTGCTTCGACCACTCGAAGCCCAGGTCGCGGCCCCCGACGATCGGATCGTCGTAGGTGGACGGATCCATGGAGATCTCCGTGCCGACGTAGTGCGCCAGGATGAAGACCCTCTCGCGAACCTGTGGTCGGCCACCGAGCTCGCGCGGAAGCAGGTGGGGCGAGAAGACGGCCGGGGCTTCGGCTGTTCGGTACCCCAGGTCGCGCAGAGTGCGGACGATCGTGCGGAACGTCGTGTCGCGGTGACGAGGACCGGCGAGATTGCGGACGTTCTCCAACAGCACGACGGACGGACGCACATCGGGCTCGGCCAGGATCCGCGCGATGTTCCAGAACAGGGTTCCTCGGGTCTCCTCCATGCCGCGCTGGTAGCCACTCTTGGAGAACGGCTGGCACGGAAAACCGGCCGCGAGAACGTCCGAGGGCGGCACCTCGACCCTCGGCTCCGTCAACGGCACGATGTCACCGTTCACCGCGAACTGGCCGGCGCCCGGCGGCAGCTCGGCCCCAGCCTCTCTGAGCGGGCGGAGCCAGTTGTGGTCGTACACAGCGGCCGCAGCCCGGTCGATCTCGCTCGCGAACACCCACTTGCCGCCGGCTGCGTGGAGAGCAGCGTGGAAGCCGCCAACGCCGGCGAAGAGGTCGGCGAAGGTGAAAGCGGTGGTCGAGCTCATGTTCGGAAGCTTACCCCTACTCGATCGTTCTGCGAAGCCGTCATCCACATGGTCCGGGCAACACCTCGGCCGCCGTCGGCGCCACGCCAGACCCTGCGTCACGTCACGGCCCGTCGCTGCGCTGTCGCCCACTTCAACGGCCAGTTACGCCGTGGTGTGAACGCCCCTCCGACGGGCCCGATTCCCCGCGGCCGTGTCCAGTCGTCCGAACTCCCGACGTCGCCGTCACTTTCCTGGTCTAGTTCTGGTGTGGGGACCACGAGCACCAACGACCGACCGTTCTTCATCCCCGCCGAGTCGACTGCAGAAGCGGTGGCGCGCATCTTCGCGCTCACGGGTGCCACGCCACAGTCGCGTGGCGAGAAGCGTGCGCTGGTCGCGCTGCGCGACGCGCTCGGTCTTGACGTCGACGTCGTTCGAACGAACGCCGTCCTCGGACAGCGCCTCGCAAACGCTTTCGATGTCGCGTGGGAGCCCGACCGGTACACGGACCGGAACAAGGTCAACCTGCAGGGACTGAACGTGCTCCTCGACGGCGCCTACGACGCGTACGACCGGGGGTCCCTCGCCTCCCTCGAGCGTGGAATCCCCGAGACGCTGCAGGGCAACGGATGGCAATCCTTCAAGCCGGCCATCTCGAAGATCGAGGCCGTCACCCGGATTGCCGCGCTCACGGGCGCTCCGTCCGAGTGGCTGGGCCCGGGGAGCAAGGAGCACAAGTCTGTACTGATCAATCTCGCTGACAACCTCCTCCCCGACACCCGACTCGATCGATCGAGCAAGACGCGGATGGCGCGAGACGTGGCGCACGAGCTGGGCGCGTTGTGGACCGACGACTGCTACTCGACCGGCGAGACCATCTCGCTCAAGGGTCTGAACACGATCCTCGCGGGCGCGGAGCGCCGGCTCGGCCGGCTGGGTTCGACGACCAGCAGTGTGCTCTCCACGCCCGAGGCCGAAGGCGCCGCGCTCGCTGCGGCGTTGAACGACGGCTGGCGCGCCGAACCGTGGGACGGACGCGCATCGATCGAGTGGATGCGCGACGCTCAGGTCCGCGGCTACAACGAGAACGAGTGGCAAGGCTGGTACTTCGAGGCCCGCGGACGCGAAATATTGAACGGGGCGTTCGCGCCCACCAACGAGCCTCCACGATCAAGGTACGGGAATACCGTCTTCGACTACCGCCTCAATCACGTCTGGGACTTGAAAGCGCACACCGAGGAGCAACTTCACCCGTCGAGCGGCCGCCGTGAGCGCGGCAAGAGCGACATGATCCTCAACGACGAGGCGGCGATCAGAGCATGCGTGGCCGAACAGGGGCTCGGCTTTCTCGTTCTCGGTGGCCGCGCGGTGATGGACGATGAAGGCTCTTTCGTCGAGTGGCACCGTGCTTTCAAGTCGACGCAGGGAAAGAAGGTGGCGGCCTCCAACTCAGGCACCTCTCGCATGCGAAAACTAGCCTTCGTCCCGCTGCACGTCGAGGCGTTCTGGATCCAGGACACCGCGTCCCTCGACGCCGCCATCGCCGGCGGCCACCTCTCTGTTCGAGCGCAAGGCCGCCAGGCGCCCAAGGCCGTCGGCCAGGCCGGTGCTGCCCGGGCGGACAAGTTCCACATGCGAGTAGTGGGCGCGCGAGGCACCTTGCTGGTCGCCCGTCGGGACTGGAAGACACCAAGATCTACATAGCGGCGCCGAAGCCCTTGGATCGCGACGCCGGCGCCCGGCCCGAACTCCGCACGCTCTGGAGGTCAACGGCGTTCCGCACGCCTAGGCGAGCAGCTTGAAGACACCCTCCGGAAAGGCTCGCGCCGACCTCACGTCCTTCATCCCTACTGCCCATCCCTTCTCCCCGAAGGTGCGAAGGCATGCTTTCTGGGTTTCGTTCCAGCCGGGCTGGTCAATGCGCCACAGCGGATGGGTCAATACGACTGCGTGGCCAGCGCTCGCGATCGTCACCAGGCCCTCCACCTCCTCAATGGTCGGTGTCGGTATCGCACCGGCGAAAGCGCTGGCGAAGGCTTCGGCGGTCGGAATCGCCAGATCAAGCCACCGAGATGCGTCCAAGGGCCGACCTAGCGCGAGGTCGGCCACATCAAGAGCCAACCGCCAGTCGAGTGCGGGGTGGAGATGACGGTTGTCGTAGGACCGAAGGCAGTCGGGACAGGACGAGTCGCAGCCCGCGTGATCCGACGCGGTCCAGACGTCACCCAGTCCGTCAGCAACTCCTGCCACCACTGCAGCCAGTCGTTCTGGACGGCCGAGCTCCGACGCGTACCCCGCACCGTTCTCAAGCGTGTCGGCGACATAGACGTTCGCCGAGACGACGTCCCCCACTCGGCGACCTTGCAACCCGACGGTTATCTCGCCAGGGTCGATATCCAGCTCGGCTTGAGCCCCCCGCCGAAGTGCTTCCCCAAAGGACTGGAGTGCGTGCATTCCTCCAGGGCTCTTGCTCGTCGGTGTGGCGATGGCGCCGCCTACGAGGTCGAGATCGCGAGGAAGGACGAGCAGAGCGTCCGTGACCCGGATGTCACCGATCGCGCCTCGCGGCCCGGGCGTCGAGTCGCCAACGACCTTGTGGCTACCGTCGGGCTGCCGTTCAGTAGTGAAGAGCCGGCCAGCGTTGTCGTTGACGGTCAACAACGTGCCCTGATCTATCACCCACACGTCCATGCTGCCGACCCTCGTCGGACTGTCGGGCGCCTCTACCCAACCCAGGACCGGCCGCGAGGCGCTGCTTGACAAGTACTCGTCGCTCCGACGGTCCGTCCTGTCCGGTGATGCGCGAAAGCCAGCCGGTTGCCACATCGTCGAGAGATTGAGCTTCGCCTGGCACACCGGGCAGTTGACGGCGGCTCCGCCGCCGATACCGCTGACCGCGTAGCTGCACTCAGCACAACGCTGGATCTCCACCCTCGACCTGAGCGGGTCACTAGACCTGCCTCCTCTGCCGTAGTCGGCGAACCCGTCGACGGTGTAGACCCATCCGTCTTTCGTCACCAGCGATTCCGGCGAGAAGACCGACACTGCTTGAGACAGCGGACGTTGAGAGACCGTCTCAGCCAGCCTTCCGGCTCCGCTCGGGAAGTAGAGGTCCCGTACGCGCGTCGGGAACCCGAACATGGGGAGCAGTCCGGCGTTGGCGAGCCGTTCCGACAGCTCCCACTGGGTGAACAAGGGGTCAGTCGTCACCTCATCGATCCGCGCGACCAGGTCGTTGCGGATCCAGGACGCGATCTGCTCCACCTGTTCGCCGTCAAGCCCGGTGTGCACCGCGAGCCGCCTGGCCACGCGGTCGACCTCTGGCGAATGAGAGAGGAACGCTTGGACGTTTGCCCGCCGCACCGTCCATTCCTCCGTCCGGCCGAAGGATCCGTGGACGCTGCCTCGTGACGTTGGTGGATCCGCGAGCGCGCGCATAGCTTGGCGTAGCACCTCGGCCGTCGCCACCCTGCGGACGATCGTGTCGCGGGCGGTGTCGAGAAACGGCTGGGGCGGAGGATCGCCCGTGATGCGTCGAGCTTCGACGAAGTAGTAGTCATCGTGAGACCGATCGCGGCAGAGGGTTGCGGCGTAGGAGAACGGCTGCCCGGCGCGACCCGCGCGCCCGACACGTTGCTGATAGTTGAAGCGTTGCGGCGGCATGTTGCCCATCACCGTCGCGCTCAGCGAGCCGATGTCGACCCCCACTTCCATCGTCGTCGTCACGCTCAGCACGTCGATCGGAGACGTTCTCGAGTTCTCCTCCGGCATCGGGAGCAGCGCACCCCGGAAGCGACGCTGCCGGGACCTAGCCAGCGACGGCGGACTGGTCTGCCCGGTAAGCTCGGCCACTGCCAATCGGGCTGGCTCGTGCATGCTGAGGCGCGCGTAGTAGTCGTTCGCCGCCAGCGGAGCGATCTCATGAGGCACCAGGTCGCCCGTGCACTTCGCGCGGACACAGACACCCGCGGAGTCGTGCAGGTGCCGCGTGGTGCACCGGGAGCACACCCACACCTGCGCGCCGTGCGCAGTCAGAGTGAGGGGGAGATCCAGACGGTCCAGCTCTAGTGAGCGTTCAGCAAGCAAGGGGGCCAGCGCCGATACGACGTGGCCCATCAAGGTGTCCGCGTCGTGGCCGGTGCGGCCCGCGACCCGCGCGATGTAGTCGATCGCGCGGCGCGGCAACGGGCTCGTCTGCGGCTGGTGGCCGGGGATCCAGCGATCGGTGAGCCCCAGGATCCGCAACACCGACCTGGCCACTGGCAGCACACCTTCGGGCAAGCCTTCGCCCGCGACGAGGTCGAGGTGGGCCACGAGCGTCGCTTCGACATCCCTGCCCCTCCCTCCAAGTAGGGCGTCGCCGAGCGCCATGACGAGGTAGCGCCGGTAGAGAGCGAGATACTTCTGCTTGACCGGTCCCGGCGGAAGGGGCTCCCACTCACCTGGCTCCGGCGGATCAAAGGCGCGGTTCCATGGCTTTCCGTCTTCGAGCTCGGCGAGAACGGCCCTCTGCCCCCCTGGCGGTACTCCGAGGCGCACCAGATCTTGGGTCAGCTGCTCGACCAGGTCGGGCCAGGGCGTGGAGCGGCTTCCGATGCGGGATGCCTCGAACTCCTCAATCACCTTCTCGTGCTCGGCTTGCGCGACACCACCCGCTTTGAACTGGTAGGCGAACGCCACCGTTGGGTGCTGCTGCCGCATCTGGTCGTACCGGACCATGTCCACCGCCGGCAGCCCACCGGGAACCGCGCCGTCACGCAGTAGCCGGACAGAACTGTCCTCGCGGTCAAGAGAACGTCGCACCAGTTGACGAACGAGATCGGCGAAACTGTTCTCGGCGAGCCCCATCGCGGTGGTTGCCGCATCGTCTCGACTATCGGTGAAGACGATCGTCTTCTCTGGCGTGCTGGTAGCGGAGACAGATCTCACCACCTGCGAGACCAGGAGCTGCACCGCTTGGTCGGTCCCCTGGGTGTGCGCGCGGATCGGCGACCGCACGACACCGTGTCGGAAACGCTGCTGCGTGTCCTTATGTCCACACGACGGACACATCGACGGTAGGGCAGGCGGATACCAGCCACTTGGACACCCGCTGTAGCCGAGAGTAAGCCCCGTGGCGTTGCTGCCAGCGGCGAGGTCGAGGTATCCGAGCCGTGGGTGCAGCTCGACCTTGTTGAACGTCAGCTTGATCTTGCTGTCGCTCGGGCCGGGGTGATCCCACTTCTCGACGGGCACGTCGGCGCCCGGCCGGTACCAGACGTACGTGTTTGCCGGCCGTCGGAACACCAGCTTCGCGCTCGCGTCGGTCGCGTCTGGAGGCGTGGCGGCGAGGTAGACGCCCTCCCTGCCATTCGCGGCGACGACGTAGCCACCGAGTCCAAGATCACCGCAGTGGTCGCAGTAGAGGAGCTCGAGGACGCGACCCCCGCAGTCACAGAAGTGTTGAGGTCGAGGGAACAGCTTGCCTACTCCGGACCCCGTTCGGTCAGCGGCTCCGCAATCAGGATCGACACAGGCCCAGATCCCCCGCATGGAGCGCAGGAGGAGGTGCGAGCGGAAGGGGATCTGATCGGCGGCCGGTGCCGCGCCAAGCGCAGCAAGCACCTCGTCCAACACCTGCTCGTGGCCGTCACGGCCGAACATGTTCGTGGCCACCAGGGGTAGCGGAGTGGCGCGGAGCACGTCAGGAGAACCATCCGCATGACACGCGGCGGCCACGGCCTCGTCCAGACCCACGAGATCGCCGCGTCCGATCTGCTCAGCCACGCTCTCTGCATCCAGCGGGAGTTCCGCCTGCAGTGTCCTCTGCCGGCCAGCGACCGCCTTGAAACTGCGCCTGGGCACACCGAAGAATCGCTCTAGGTATCCGGATTGATGCTCGTCGAGAGACGCACTTGTCGCGATGATCTTGAGCTGCGGGCTGCCTGCCTCCAAGCCAAGCCGATCGCAGAGGTTGCGCACGATCATGGAGACCTCGGCCCCTTGCGTGCCTCGGTAGAGGTGCAGCTCGTCGACGACGAGGGTCAGCTGGCGTTCAGCATCCGCCGCCAACCAAGCCCGCGTCGCCGCGAACATCGGCTGCTCGAGGTCCCGCATGAGCATGACGTTCAACATGGAGTAGTTCGTCACCAGGATGTCCGGTGGCGAGGCGACCATGTCCCACCGAGCGACCATCTCGACCGCACGCGGGTCTGTGAGCTGCGCCGTCAGGTCCTCGTCTGCACCTGCAAGCCTCACGGCTTCATGGGCCATGGTGCGCAGTTCTCGGGCGACATCTTCCAGGCGCCCGTGTCTGCCAGACTGGGGCATTGTCGAGCCGCCAGGTGACGCTCCCGTGTAGCGGCCGAACCAGATGTCCGGCCCGCCCAGCTCACGCAGACGGCGGAGAGTCTTTCGCAGCCTCGCGATCTGGTCCTCCACCAGAGCATTCATCGGGTAGAGGACAACAGTTCGGAAGGCAGCTTCGCGCACAGCCCCTCGCGACGGTGTCCATCTGAGGGGAGACGATGTCCACCAGTCGTTGACTTGTCCACCCGGCAGCCACGAACGCGCATCGATGAGCAGTCGCGCTACTACCGGCAGAAGAAAGGCCTCGGTCTTGCCCGAACCCGTACCGGACGTCACCACGGGATGGCGCACCCCGCCCTCGCCGTCGCCCATCAGCGAGAGGCGTAGCGCGTCGGCTTGGTGCTGGCGCAGTCTGAGGTCGCTGACGTCTGAGAGCCCGAAGACACTTCGGAGCAGCAAGCTTGACTCAGAAGGATTCAGTCCTACCCCGGCGCAGACATCGAGTCCCCGTTCCGTACCGGGATAAGGGAGCACCGGCTCGATCTGGACGTCCTGGAACAGGATCCCGGGCGCGGTGAGCAACTGACGTCGTTCTGCCACCACGGCGTCGTCGCGAAGCCAGTACGCAGTGTCGATGTACGACAGCAAGGCCTGGCGAATAGCGCCGGAGACCACCGAAGGTGGTGGGACTGGATGCACGTGCCGCTCCTAGCGCTTGAACAGGTCGTAGAGGTGCACTGCAAGGTCGTGAGGAACGGCGTCGTAACGGAGCAGTCGCCGCTCTCGAACTGCAACGGGCGGACGGCCGGAGGCAGCGACGGCTGCTCGGCCGTACAACCCCGGTAGGTCCGCGCCCAGGGGTACCCAGAGCGCCCGCGCACCGGGGTCGTAGGCAATCAGGGACACACCCCCGAGCAAGGCCGACACGTGCTTCCCGAGCTGCACTGTCGAACGAGCGACACGGCCGCTCGCGACGTCGCTCTCCGTGCGGATCACATCCGTCGTCGTGAATCGCCTCGCCCGGTAGGCGCCCGGGGCGTCCATCGACGTCACCTTGACCCACGTGTTGTCGTGGGGATTGAACCAGGTCAGATCGCCGATCACAGAGGCCGCCGACTGACGAGGAAGCATTTCGACCAGCTCACTGAGTGGAGGAAGCACGCTCGCGACGTCACGCCAAGCCTCATCCACTACGGGGATGGGGTCATCGCACCTGCTGAGCAGCGTCAGCTCACCAGCCGTTGCTTCGACGTAGTAAGAGGCAACATCGTCGCTTGGGTCGTCGATCGACAAACGGAGGCCGGCCGCCTCGAGCCGCTCCCCCGTGTCGACGTACACACGGCCGGGCCAGAAACCGGCGAAGAGGAAACCTTCCTCCGTGCCGGCAAGAGTCGTCGGACATACCTCCCACGCGACCGGTTCCAACGACTCCGGGTCGCGCTTCACGTCGATGTGTCCCAGGGCCTCGAGCGTCCGGGTGAACTGGTCGACGAACAGGGCACTGGGCTCGACCTGCAATGCGATCCGCTCCAGATGGGTCCAGGAGCCACCGCCCGTGTGGAGCAACGCGTCGAACGCTGTCGCCCAGACATCCGACCTGTGCGTGGTTTCCGGGAGCACAGCGACGTCCCGACGCGCCCGTGCCTCATCGTTGGGGCGGTCCCGGTTCACCGCACCCGGGCGAGGAAGGCGAGTCGGGTACCGGCGCACCAGTCCACAACCCGTGCAGCGGCCCTCGCTCCAGGCTCGTAACGGCCTACCTCGTGGATCGGTAAGCACGGTCTCGACGTGCTCACGGTGCCTGCCGGTGTAGATGCACGACTCAGCGTCCGGCATCGTCAGGCGCACGACGGCGTCGTGCGAACGAGCGCTCGACCTTCGTCCTTGCTCCCAAACAGGGGATGTGGGCGGGGCCGCGACCCCCTCGACCAGATCACCACCGCCCGTGACCAGATGACCCTGGACGGATGTTGCGCCCGGACCGCCGGTCGCCACCCCGAGCGCACCCAGACCCGCACCGTAGGCGACGGGTTCCAGCGTTGCCCACTGTCGGTGGTCCGGCGTGTCTGCGCTACGGAGGAGGACCATGGTCGACGAGATGGGATCGCTCGAGCCATGGGGTACAAGCTCGACCCGGTAGTCGCCGTCTTCCAGCTCTAGATCCGCTAAAGAACGAACCAGGACACCAGCACCGTCGTCGGACCACGACTCGAGCAGGGTGTCGAGGACCTCGTCGTCACTGTCGGAAGCCGAGAAGCGCGCGAGATCGGTGATAGTGACCGTGAACCCACCAGGCGAATCGCTCGCCGCTCGGATCTCGGGGGGTGCCCACGCGTGCCACTTCCCGCGCACCTGTCCCGGGAGCGCGAAACCCCCGGCAATCTTCAGTTGACTGGCCGTGAGCGGGATGAGCGGAGCCAGGTCGTCGACAGCGCCCGACCTGATCAGATCGCCCGGACGGTCGAACACCTCGACGTCCGTGAAGACGACCCAACCCTCCGGCTGGTCGGGGTAGGGATCAAGCACCTTCCATCCTGGACGCGCCACGACCTCAAGCACGGCACTGACGCGGTTCACCAAGTCTTGGTGAACCAACATCCTGATGTCGTCGCCAAGCATCACCTGCGGACTCTCCACCCAGCGCCGACTCAGCTCGTCCTCCCTGAAAAGGACCAATCTCCTGGGTCGACGCTCGACAACCTGAGAAGACAGGGAGTCTTCGATCCGCAACCTCCCCTCCAGGACGTCACCGGCATGGAGGGACGAGCCTCGCCCAAGTCCCAGACTGCCCGGCAGGTCGGGCACGAGCTCGATCGTCGTCGGCTCTGCTGCAGTAAGGATTCGACCCTCTCTCGGCAGACCAGGCTGAGGCAGGTAGAGCAGCGCTTGGACTGCGAAGCGCTTCCGCGGGAAGTTCCCAAGCTCAAGGGTCAGGGCCAAGTGACCGCGCTGCACATGGCCGCTGACGCCGCGACCCCGTCGCTCCTGAACGCTTCCGTCCCAAGCCGCAAGTGCAACGGATGCCGCCTGCGCAATTCGACCCTGGGCAGCTCCGATACCCCACAGGCGTTGCAGACTCGAGCTCACGGGCGAGTTCGACTGCGTTACCCATTCGCCCAGGACCAGGCGCAACTCGGATGGGGCGACATCGGCACCAGGAGCGAAGCCGTACTGGCGAAAGAACTCCTTCAACCGCTCCCGGTCCGCGCTTCTGACAAGCGCTTGGGACAACGTGAGCCCGACATAGCGGTGGGTCAAGGCGAAAGCGGTCGGCACACCGCGCGACCCGTCGAGCTCGACGAGCCACCTGTTGTGCTCGGACCACAGCCGCTCAGCGACGCGGCGGTAGGCCTGGTCCACGCGACGATCACCGGAGCGCCCCAGCACGGTCTGCAGTCGACCGAAGTAGTTCGCCTGGCTCATTCCATCCCCCGCTGACATCTGTTCAGCGGCGAGACAGAAAGCCCCTAGAAGCGCTAGGAACGGCGGCGCACCTTTACGGCCGCTAGCGACCCATACCTTCGTGCGGCGCATGTGCCGGCCGAACAGCGTGCTCGGGGTTCCAGACCTGGACAACGTGCCGCTGACGGCAAGTGCCAGCGCACCGGAAACGTCCTGGGGCGCCAACCCCATGAGATTGCCGAGACCTTCGACGACGTCATCCTCGAAATCGAGGTATGCCGGCGCTGGCACCTCAACCTCCGGAAAGACCACTTTCAGCACCGCTTCGTTCCAGGCGTCGTACCTGGACCATTCATCGTTCAAAGTCATAACCCCCCGGACCAGAACATTAACCACGACCCCTGACACTCGTCTCGCAAATGCGGGCTGCGATCGGTCGAAGGTTTTGAACAGACATGCGCGCAGGTTGCTTGGTGGGGGAGAACCACGTATTCGGGGTGAGCGACGCCGGGGGCGACCCACTGCCGGCGGCAAACGGAATGGAGGCTGGCCCCGCGTCGCTCCACCGTCAGGGACGTCGAGGTCCTCAACCACGACCGGTTCCCTGTAGCCCGCTCACCCTGGTAGACCTGGCACGCCGCGGAGAACCTCGCCTACGCCGCCCGTACGTCCTCGTCGCCCTCTCGATGACTGCGGCGACGTTTGGTGGGGCAACGAACACTGGCGATCGGCCAGCTCGCCGCCGTCACGTTGCTGCTCCGCCGCGGCACCTCGGTCGGCGCGGTCGGCGCGGTGACCCGTCGGGCCGTGTCGACGCCGCGGCTGCGTCAGTGATGGGACCCGGCCCTACGCAGGAGCAGCATGCGGCCGCGATGCCGATCAGTCGCAGTCGTCGCAGACCCCGGTTGCCGGCAGCACCATGGAGCAGGTCGGACACGTGGGTTTGGGGCGCGCGTCACGCTCACGAGCGGCGACCTTCCGGGCGCGACCACGGACGGCGGTGAGCTGCTTGGTCAGCGCCGGGACGCCGCCGTCGGCGGGCAGGTCCGATGCGCCAAAGAAGCGGTGACAGGCCAGTCGTTCGCGGGCAGCGTGCTCGTCCGCGTCGCCCGCAAGAGCGGCCCAGTTGGCCTCGACAGCGACGCGGTAGCCCTCACCCACGCTCCCGCTCGAGTCGACGCACAGAGAAGAGAGGTTGGGCTCGTCACGCCTCGCGCACTCGTGAGCCACCCGTGCCAAGACGTTGCCGATCCAGTGCTGGACCAGCTGCCTGGTGCGGACGCCGGTGCGTTCCTGGACCGCCGTTGCCAGTTCCTTGTAGGTCACGGTCGAGTGGTAGCGGCCCGCGGTCTCGATCAACACCTCGCGCGCGGCCAGGGCCCGGCTCGACCGGGCGGTCTCTGTGCCCACCTCAGCGGCTTCCCGCCACTCGTCCGCGGCTCGACCTTCCCCGCCAGTGACCTCGAATCCGAGGCTGCGCAGCACCTTGGCCGCGCCGTCCTTCCCACCACTGAACTCGCTCGAGGCAGCAGGGCGCCCGTCGGCGAACCTGAGCGCCACACCGAGGACGGCCTTGGAGTCGTACTCACGGGCGTCGTGCCGCAGCACGTACTCGCGCGCTGACCCGAACCCGTAGTGGTCCAGGAACGCCTCCGAACCGAGCACGTCGTGCTCCGCGATCGCCTGCAGCACGTGCTCGCGACGTACTCCGTCGAACGACGTCGCCACGGCTACGCCGTCTCGTCGTCCGGGTCGACAGTCGCAGCGGGGCTGACCCAGCCCGCCGGCGGCTGCCCCGTCGGCAGTCCGCCCGTCGACTGGACCGCGGCGCGCAGGCGCGTCTGCGTGTCGACGAGCCAATCGATCACGTCCGGCCAGGTGCTTTCGTCAGTGATGACGGGGCCCACTCGACGCATCTCGAGCCGGCACGCCTGCTTCGCCGGGAGGTACTCGAACCGCAGGTCGTGCTCGCCCAGGTGGTCGGCCATCTCGACCGCCCGGCCCTGGAACACCGACAGCAGGTACTCGTTGCGCAGCTTGTCTCCGGTGTCGATGTAGAGCTCGCTGCGGCACCCGCCGATCATGTAGGAGACGCTCCACGTGAGACCCGGGGCCGTCGACGACAACGACCACCAGTTCGCGGCCGGTGCAGTGCCCGTCGTCCAACCGCGCGTGCGCGCATGCTCGGCGAACTCCGTCCAGAAACGCTTGTACAGCTCGTTCCGAGGAGTGGTGCCGGCACCGCCGGCGACGGCGTCCTGGCGAGCCAGCTTCTCCCAGTCGTTCGGCTTGCAGACCAGCTCGAGCCGCGGCGCGACGAGGTCGTGGGCGGCGCCGTCCATGCGGACTGCCCCGAGGGAGACACCGAAGAACTTGAGGTCGGTGTGGGTGTTCAGGTTGAGCCAGTCGAGAGCCGCCCGGTGCTCCTCCCTGAAGATCTCCGCGATCCAGACGATCACTGCGGGATCTGTGCCACCGGCGTACGTCATGATCTGACCGAGGTGGGTGTGGTCGGTCGAACCGAACTGGTTCTCCACGATCACGATCTGGTCGCTGCCGAGGACCCGTCCGATGAGGTCGAGGGAGAAGTTCCCGACCTTGTGCTCCCGGTCCTCCAGCTCGACCTGCACCCCCAGCACCTCGGACAGCAGGTCGGAGCTGGCCAGCAGCCAGGGCGTGAAGTGGTACGGCTCGGTGGCCCAGACCTGGCGGATGTCGACCGGTACGAGCTTGCTGATGTGCATGGATCCCCCCTGGTGATGAAAGTCGTGCGCTGGTCTACCAGACCTCACTGACAGCCGTCGGCGATCCCTCAACAATGCTCTTAGCACTTGCGGGACACTGCGATTCGCTTGACTTTATGTTGTGCTCGTCGCATAGTTGCCCCCATGCCCGCGGCGTACGTCGCGACGAACCACCAGGGGGAACCATGAAGATCAACGCACTGCTCGACGTCAGCCTCGTCGCTCACGAGACCGCCGACGAGGTCGCCGTGCTGCTCGAGCTCGAGGCACCGGCAGCGCCCACGACAAAGCGCGCGCCCGCCTCGTTGCAGGTCGTGCTCGACCGCAGCGGCTCGATGGGCGGCGCGCCGCTGGAGGGCGCGAAGCAGGCCCTCGTCGCCCTCGTCCGGCGCCTGGAGCCCACCGACAACTTCGGCCTCGTCACGTTCGACGACACCGCCCAGGTGGTCGTGCCGGCCGGTCCCCTGAGCGACAAGGAGGCGGTGGTCGCGCAGATCCGTGCGGTCCACGCCGGCGGCACCACCGACCTCTCGGCGGGCTACCTGCGCGGTCTCCGCGAGATCCGACGCGTCGCGACGACCGGAGGCACGGTGCTGGTCGTCTCGGACGGTCACGTCAACGCCGGTGTCAGCGCCCCGGACGCATTCGCGACCATCACCGCGAAGGCCTACGCCGACGGCGTGGTGACCTCGACGCTCGGCTACGGCCGCGGGTACGACGAGACGCTGCTCGCCGCGATCGCCCGGGCCGGCTCCGGCAACCACGTGTTCGCTGCCGACCCCGATGCCGCCGGTGCCGCGATCGCCGGCGAGGTCGACGGTCTGCTCGAGAAGGTCGTGCAGGCGCTGTCGCTGACGGTGCGGTTCGAGCCCGCCGTACGGTTCCTGCGCCTCTTCAACGACCTGCCCGCCCAGCAGCTGGGCGACGGCGAGGTCATGATCGAGCTCGGCGACCTGTTCGCCGAGGAGGGGCGCAAGGTCCTGCTCAAGCTGGGGGTCCCGGCGATGGCGAAGCTGGGCCTGGCGGAGGTCGCCAGGCTCGAGCTGGCGTACGTCGAGCTGCCCGGGCTCGTCGAGCACGTCGCCACCCTGCCGATCACCGTCAACGTCGTGCCCGGCGACGAGGCTGCCGGTCGGGTGGCCCACCCGACCGTGTCGTCGGAGGTGCTCTTCCAGGAGGCCCAGGACGTGAAGCGTCAGGCGTCCGAGGCCTTCGAGCGCGGGGACCTGGACGCCGGCCAGCGGCTCCTCGGTGAGACCACGTCGCGCCTGCGCCGGGCCCTCGACGTCTCCCCCGAGGCCGGCAAGCCGGAGATCCGCGCCGAGCTCGACGACGTGAACCGCATGGACCAGATGACGTACGACGTGGGCGCCGCCCACATGTCGAAGGTCAGCCGCGACTCCTACCACCAGATGAATCGCAAGCGGGGGCGCACGCCGCGCACGGACTGACGGAAGGGCCCTCAGGCGTGCCCCCGGAGTGGCACACTCCGGGGGCATGACGAGGTACGCGGGGCACCTGTTCGTCGTCCACGGCACGATCGAGACGCTGATCCACGACGCGGCCGTCGTGCCGGTCGGTGCCGAGTACCGGTTCGAGGAGCACTGGCGCACGCTCGTCGGTGACCACCCGGTGCTGCCGGACGACTGGAGCCGGCGCCAGTGGGGCCGCATCCACAACGCACCCGACCGCGTCTGGGCCGTGAGCGTCGGCGGCTCCCGGGCCGACCCGTACGACGTCGTGGTCGAGCGCATCGTCAACGTGCTGCGCCGGGTGGACGAACGCCGGCACCTGCACGAGGCACAACGGGGGACGTCCACCATCCCCCTCGTCGCCGTACCCGTCGTGGGGATCGGCCGCGGCGGCCACGACCACAACCGCGGCGAGGTGCTCCGCGCGCTGGTCGAGCGGCTCGGGGCTGAGGCGCGCGAGCTGTGCGTCGACGTCGCCCTGGTGACGCCGGAGCCCGCGGTGTACGCCGCGGCGCAGTACGCCCGCCGCAAGCTGGTGCCCCGCCTGCCCGACGCGCTTGAGGTGTCGGCGGAGGAGCTCGGCGCGGCGGCGCGCGCTGGGAGCCTGGCGCTCGTCCTCGGTGCCGGAGTGAGCGCGGCCGCTGGCCTCCCGTCGTGGACACAGCTGATCGAGAGGCTCGCGCGGGACCTGCGGGTGACGGAGGTCGACTTCAATGACAAGAACTTCACGCCGACCGACCAGGCCGAGCTGATCGAGCAGTACGCCAAGAAGGACTTCCCCGAGCGGGTCGCCAAGGTCGTCAGTGCGAAGAGCCGGTCGTCGCTCCTCCACGGCCTGCTCGCCGGCCTGGACTGCGGCGAGGTCATCACCACCAACTACGACCTCCTCTACGAGCAGGCGGTCCGTGCCTCCGGTCGCACGGTCGACAGCATCCTCCCGTGGGCCTCCGGCCGCGACGCGGACCGCTGGATCCTGAAGCTGCACGGCGACGTCGCACACCCCAAGACCATCGTCCTCACGAGGCGTCACATGGTGCGGTACGACGCGGCCTTCCGCCCGTCCGGCGCTCTCCTGCAGTCGCTGCTGCTGACCCGCAAGGTCCTCGTGGTCGGGACGTCGATGACCGACGACAACGTGATCCGTCTGCTGCACGAGGTCGAGGCCTACCGCCAGGAGCACCACGAGGGGCGGTCGGGCACCTTCGGGACCGTGCTGGACACCGACGGGGACAAGGTCCGGGCCCAGCTCTGGAAGGGGCAGCTGGAGTGGCTGTTCATGGGCGACGCCGCGCCCGAGGTCTCCGGCTACCGAGGAGTGGAGCTGTTCCTCGACCGCGTGGCACTGCACGCCTCGCGCGACTCGTCGTGGGTGCTGGACGAGCGGTTCGCCGGTCTGCTCACCCCGCACGAGCAGCTCTTCGCCCAGCAGCTGCGTGACGTGACCTCCGGCATCACCTCGCGTCTCGGGACGAAGTGGGATCCCCTGGTGGAGCGGCTGATCGAGATGGGCGTCCGGCCGCCTGATGGACGACCCTGATCAGGTGAGGCGCCGCGCCTGGTCCGTCGTGACACCCTGCATGACCCGCAGCTGCACCTGGGCGAGGGCCTCGAGCCGCACCGACACGGGCAGCGCCTCGATCTCCTGCGTGGCGAGCTCGACCGCCTCGTCCATCGTCGCGCCGCGGCGGCGAGGCGCGGTCCTCGTCGGCGGCGCCGACATCCGGAGCGGCTCGACCGGGAGATCGTCGGTGACCCCGAAGAGCTCGTCGAGCGACATGCCCAGCACCTTCGACAGCATCGGCTGGTGCTTCGCCGACGGCAGCCGGTAGCCCGTCTCGATCTGGGCGATGTGGGGGTAGGACAGGCCCGTCACCTCGGCGAGATCCTTGCGGCTCATGCCGAGCTCGCCGCGGCGCGCAGCGATCCGACGTCCGAGCTCGATGTCGCCCGTCTTGCGTGATGCCGTGGTCATGGTGCTCCTCGTCCGACCGTCCTGTGCCGGGCATCCTATGCTCCGGGCATCAGGGACGCGTCGAGCAATGCCGTCCGACGCGTCCGGACCGCGTCAGTAGCGGCGGGCGTGCGCCGGGTCCACCTCGACGAAGGCGACGTCGAACAGCGCGGCGAGCTGCTGCAGGCGCCCGCGCCACTTCTCCTGGACGTCGGGGATCCGAGGCACGACCACCACGGCCTCGCACGCGGTGGCCTCGAGGCCGCGATCACTGAACCACAGGTGCAAGGGGGTCGCGTGGCGGATGAACCTGCGGCAGAGCACCGCCTGCGTGATCGCCTGGCGGTAGTACGACGCGACCCCCGCGCTCCCCTGCACCTTCATCTCCACGGCCCATGGCGTCGTGCCGTCCGTCAGCAGCGCGTCCAGGTAGCGAGCGCTCCCACCCGGGCCCCACTTCGTGGGGAACTGGCTACCCCAGTTGACGACATGGTCCGGCTGAACCCGCCCAAGCACGCGGCCCTCAACAGCCACCAGCGCCTCGCCTCGCAGGATGCGC
>Ga0098074_1000885_pt1 | contig 17247 bp, 15 predicted proteins | sample 32_taG_FD_75064 | JGI IMG/M metagenome (GOLD analysis project Ga0098074, IMG submission 75064) | Marine viral communities from the Gulf of Mexico - 32_GoM_OMZ_CsCl metaG | ecosystem: Environmental > Aquatic > Marine > Oceanic | place: Atlantic Ocean: Gulf of Mexico | collected 2015-07-12
AAGTATTGGGTCGCGGCGGCAGTATTGTAAACGTACGCCTCAAAAACCTTATAGACGGCAGTGTCATACCGAAAACTTTCAAGGGTGCAGACAAAATCGAACCGGCAGATGTAAATACTCAAAAAGTGCAGTATTTATACAACGACGGCAATCAATTTCACTTCATGAACCCTACTAGTTTTGAGCAATTTGCACTCAATGCAGACCTTGTAGAAGACGCAGCACCATTCTTAAAAGAAGGCGACGAACTCGACCTCCAGTTCTTTGGCGATCTTGTCATAAACGTTGAACTGCCTAAAAACCTATATCTCAAGGTGACTTATACTGAAAATGTAGTGAAGGGTGATACGACAAGCAATGTACTCAAAGACGCTCAGACGGAAACTGGACTTACTGTTAAAGTACCAGCATTTATAAAAACTGGTGACGTTATAAAAGTAGATACTCGTACGAGCGAATATCTCGAGCGAAAAAAGGATTCTTAGGTGAAACAACGACTCGACCAAGCACTTGTAGAAAAAGGGCTTGTCGCGTCGCGCTCACAAGCTGAGAGTTTTATACGGCTTGGTAAGGTAACTGTTGATGGTAAGGTTGTTCAAAAACCCGGGTTTTTCATAACAGAAACAGCCAAATTGAAACTCAATCAAAAAGAGCAGTATGTTTCGCGAGCTGGCATGAAGCTAGCAAGTGTGGCCGAAGCTTTGAAACTAGATTTTAGAGACAAGATAGTGTTGGATGTTGGCTCAAGTACTGGTGGATTTACCGACTATTCTCTCAAAAGAGGGGCTAGCAAGGTAGTGGCTGTCGATGTTGGGACAGATCAACTTCATTCTAGTCTTCAGGGACATTCGAAAATAGAGCTACATGAAAAGACTGATATTCGTGATGTTTCGGTTGCGCCAGAAGAAAGAGTTGTTATGCTGCCAAAGTCACCAGATATCATATTGATAGATGTTAGTTTCATTAGTCTGCGAGAAATTCTACCTCATATTGCTAAACATATAGCAGGCAAAAATACAGTGGTAGCTGCTATGTTGAAGCCGCAGTTTGAAGCTGGCTTTGGCCAATCCCACAAAGGTGTCATCAAGAATGATTCTGTTAGGCGTCAAATACTGAAAGACTTCGAGACTTGGGTACGTAAAGAGTTCGTCATACTAGACAAGCGAGATAGCGATGTTAGTGGAGCAAAAGGCAATCAAGAGCGATTTTATTTACTCAAAAAGTCCTAGACCACAAATATAACTATTATCAAAAAACGTTGTAGAATATACAAAAACGGTTGTGCTTACATATGAGGGGAGTAGCATAGAAGTAGGTATATAAACATTAACATCAAAACGGTAACTAAAAAATGAACCACCTTACTCTAGTCAAGCCATCAACCGAGAAGCTTCCGGCGGATGAGAGATTAGAGAAAGAAAACGAGACCGAAGAGCATTTTCTGACGGCGTTTGATGACATTCTTGAGGGTGTAAAAAAGCAAAAAATTCCTTTTCAGAGCCATGAGGTTGGGCCTATAGGAAAAGACCATAAAGGCGTAGAGAGTATTCTTGAGTCCATGCCTGAAAATAGCGCTTGTTATATTGAGCTATCAGCTCCAGATCATGATGGTAATTCACGACATTTGCTGGTTGTTAAACGGAGTAAAGACAATGAGTCTATCATGACATTTGTTAGCGTAAAGACTAGTGATACTGAGCTAAAATGCATACGCATGTATCAGGAGGTAAAGGACGAAGCGACTGGTTTTAACAACCAAGTTGATATTACTTTCGACCCTGCAACGACAAATATCACTGACTTTATTTATCAAGCACGAATAGGCGATATTCGTGAAAGTGAGAATACTCATACTCAAAAAAGCTACAGTAGAAAAAGTAGGTATGAAAGAACGGAAAAAGCCCTACAATTAGTTGATAGCCTAGTAAACAAAGCTACCTCATGCCCTATAGAAGAAGCAGTCTCTATCTCAATAACTGAAGAAACAGATAGAATAAAGGCTAATGTCCGAGGCAAAGGCCGCATGCGAGCGTTTGGATCTGCTGTTATACATTTCCCTGATTTTTATCGTCAGCAACGCGAAGCTGCCTAGACGTTAAAGCGAAATTCAACCACGTCACCAGGTTGCATGACGTAGTCTTTACCTTCTGTACGAATTTTGCCAGCAGCTTTAGCGGCTGTTTCACTACCAGCCGTAACTAAGTCATCATAATCAACTACTTGAGCAGCTATAAAGCCACGCTCGAAATCTGTATGAATAACACCTGCGGCTTGTGGGGCGGTTGAACCTTTTTTTATTGTCCAAGCACGAATTTCTTTAGGTCCGGCAGTCAAGTAACTCTGCAAACCAAGAGTGTCGTATGCAGCGTGAATTAACTGAGGTAATCCAGCTTCTTTTACACCGTAACTTTCTAGTAGTTCGGCAGCTTCTTCGGGAACTAAACCTTTTAATTCTTCTTCCAATTTTGCACAAACAAATGCAGCTTTAGCTGGGGAGACAAGCTCGCGCAAGATTTGTTTTTTGCTTTCATAAGCAAGAGTTTCTTCGTCAACATTGAACAAGTAAATTATTGGCTTGGTCGAAAGCAGTTGTGCGTCTACATTTGGCAGGGCGAGAAGTTCACCTTTTTCCAACATTTCTTTGGCTTTTACTAGATTTTCGGCTTCTTTTTTTGCGTCTGGTTTTGACTTCGCTTCTTTTTGCAGTTTCGGTAGCATTTTATCGATAGTTTGGATATCTGCTAGTGCTAGCTCGGTATTGATTGTTTCTATGTCACGAGTTGGGTCGTGCGTATCGTCAACATGTACCACGTCGCTGTCGCTAAAAGCTCTCACCACATGCACAACAGCGTCACATTCACGGATGTTAGCGAGGAATTTGTTGCCTAGGCCTTCACCTTTGCTAGCACCTGCTACCAAACCAGCAATGTCAACGAAAGTGACAGTAGCGGGAAGTATTTTTTGTGAATCGTATACTTTTTTTAATTTTTCTAGCCTTTCATCAGGTACGGGGACAATACCAGTGTTTGGTTCAATAGTGGCAAAAGGGTAGTTGGCTGCCAGTGCATTTGCATCTGTCAGGGCGTTAAATAATGTAGACTTGCCAACATTTGGCAAGCCGATGATTCCGATTGATAAAGCCATTTACACTATTATAGCAGATATATGGGGTAGGGGGATTGATTTTTTATAGTTTTTATGCTAAAATAGCACAAATGACTGAAAACATTTATCAAAATAGCGAAACAAGCTTTGATGAAAAAGAAAAAGCTATTGCAGAAATTACCGATAAACACACAGATGCTTTCATGCAAGAGCTGAGCGATAAAGGCATACTTGATGCAACCAACGGGACTATCCAATCTGTAAAAGATGCTATGTCAGGCATGGCTATAGCACTTGTAAGCTATGGTGGAGATGTTTCTGATAAAGGAAGAATTGTACACCCTGAAGGAGAGGCGGAGCGTCGCGAGCTTAAAAGAAAGCTACATACGGATGCTCTTACAGGACTTGCTAATTTTGAGGCTCTAAATGCTGCTCTACCTGCTGCAGAAGCAGACCCAGACACAGAGGTCATATTTATAGACGCAAACGATTTTGGTCGTATAAATAAAGAGATTTCCGACAGTGCTGGTGATGATGCTATAAAGTATATTGCAATGCACTTAGCTATTGTTGCTGAAGATATTGTTGGCACGAGTCAGAGAGTATTTAGAAAGGGTGGGGACGAATTTGTTATTTTGGCACCCAAAGACAAGGCTCAGGAGCTGAAAAACGCTATAGTTTCACTTTACGGGTCGGATAGCGACTATGGTGGGATGATTAAAACCGATCAGGGAAATGTTGGTTATGTGGCATACAACGACATAATAACGAGCCTCGCTGTTGGGGTTGGACAAACTAAACACGATGCCGATAGAGACGCACAAGAGTTTAAGAATATTGTGAAGCCGCAGCTGCTTATTCCTATTAATACCAATCCAGATCAAATGCAGCTAAATGTGTAAATCTCGGCTTCACTAACAGATACAGCTATTGACAAAACATAATAAATAAGATACAATAAAACCATTCAGCCGTCTAGTACGACTGGAGGTATTTGCTTGTATGTCGAGTTATATGCTCCGTACTAGCAGAGTTTTACAATTTGCGTGTAAAAGTATGTCTCATGAGACTTTTCTCTGAGTCGGTATGATGATTTCTAGTAAATCGTTGGGCCGACTCAGGGAATCCCCCCTGGTCATCAACCGTCTCTGGTTGAAACCAGAGGGAGGAATCATGAAAACGATATACAGAAAGACGACTGTGGTTGTGGCTATTTTTGCCACAATCTTTCTGCTGACATGCGTTAGTGTTGAGGCGCGTACGTTTAAACCATCTGTGGGCTACACAGCGGACAGTGGAACGACTCGCCCTATAACAACAGTCAGCAGAGTCAGAGGTCTGCCAATTTCGGTACGCTACACAATGCCTGACACCTATTTTGTAGGTGTTCCTACACCCGTGACGGCCACATTTAGCTATCTCGGGCGCGAGAAGGGTTTGTTTGGTTCGTACAAAAAAGGCAAGAGGTACCGCTACGGTAAGTTGTACGGTAAACGAAAGTTTAAGATCTTTGATCTAAAATTTTCGACCAAGCAAACAACAGGACTCGATCTTGTTGATGCCAGTGAAAGCGGTACTTTGGGACTACCTCAGGATTCTGGCCATAAACCAGTGCTTGTTCGGGCTAACAAAAGTCGAACAGTTACATTCTGGGTGACATACAAGAAGTGCTTTGCTTGGCCCGACATGTCGCTGCCGGGTCCGCAGTGGAATATTCCGCGTTCGTACTATCTCAACCAGATGTTTGGTTTTACGACACCACCGCAGGGTTCTCCCTGTGTCTGGGTGCCCGAGATGACGATTAGCTGGAAGGGCAAGATCAGCCGCGGTGGATTTTCTACAAAGCAGAACGGAAGTTTTGTCTTGAAGCGAATCCCTCTCATTCCTACTGAAAGCACTGCAGTCACGGTTGTTGATCCGCAGCCGACGCCATCAACTGGCCCTACGGGTTCAACAGACCCAACTGGACCAACAGGTCCTACGGGATGAACAGTTGATAACACGCAAATTGATACCCCGCAACAGCAATGTTGCGGGGTTTTCAATTGTGTTTTTTTAACAAGGGTAGTATAGTTTAAGCATGAGCGGCAAGAAGTCGAAATCACACAAACTGTCGAAAAAAAAATTAGCCGCAGTATTGCTTATTTTAATTATTATTTCTGTGGCAATTTTCTTTTGGTACAGCAAAAATCACAATCCAGCCTCAAGTATAGAAAAAACATACAATATTTCCGATAAGTCTAGCTGCGAGGATATACTAAAAGTTGCTGACAAATTGATAATAAAAAATGAGCTTAAAAAAGCCAACACGGTACTAGAAAGTAAAAAAGAGAGTTGTCAGGATGTTAAAAAAATCACAGAATTTAACTATTATGCTAGGTTTGCGGCAGTTAAATATATTTTGAAAAATAAAACAACTGCAAAACAGTATGCATCTAAGGCATTGGGTATAAATAAACAGATGCCTAGTTTTGAAAGACAGACAAATCCAAACTATGAATCTGCCCTTGTAGATATGCAACAAATACAAAACGATAGCTATCAAGGTGACGCTTTATTTTACTAGTTATGTTTGAAAGATTTACTAAGAATACTAAAATTGCAACTAACTTACTCTTTCTGTATATTTTTGTATCTACTTTTTTTGTACTATTCTTCTCATCTTCCACTTTCGCACTTTTTTCTCAGATGCCGACTAATCTAGCTGGTGACGGTAGGGAGGACGGAGGTAATTCAGTTATTGTGCACATGTCGAGAGTCGGTAACGATAGCGATGGTAATGGAGGATTATTACAGAGCACTACCATAAAGGTATATCATCAGGGTAATGACATACCTGTAGGTGATGAAGCAAAGATATTTGTTGATAGAATACAAGGTTCATGTGACCTTGTTGCAAATATCAATAGCGCCTCAGCGAATCCTTATAAAAGAACAAATCCAAGCGAAACTTGTAACATAATGAAATACCAGATTCCAAGTGAGTCTGCAGTTTGGAAAACACTTACCACAACCGAAGGGACATTCAGGGTTGCTACTGTTACCTTTAATTTTCTTGATGCTGGAGATCCTAACCATGAAGACTCTATACAGAACCCAAACAACCCTGGTTTTCGCAAAACCATAGATATCAATCACTTTTCAAGCTTTAACGGTACGAGGCTAGGTTTTGCCGGCAGTAGAGCAGTATCAATAGATGTGGCAGATACAGGTGGTTCACCAACTAGAAATTATAGTCTTGCATTTGGTGTGCCATGTAATGCATCTCCTACTGATACGGTTAATTGGTTGGATGACGATCAAGGAGAAAACCCTCAGCACGGCCATGACCTTAGTATGCAGATGGTGAACGCAGTAACTGGTAATGTTGTAGGCTCCAACCCTAATTGGGGCGGTAAACTTCCAGGTAGCATGGCAGTTACACTAAAAGCTAATAATAGCTATAACTGGAATTGGGGTAATGTTTATAAAGGAAATGCTATAAAAATCTACTACCCATATGACAGCGCTTGGTACTATCTTAGTTGTCAGCCAAAAAGTTGGGAGTTAGGAGCTTATAGCTATATAAAAAGCGGACCATATAATGTAGGTGAGAGCTATGGTTCTTTGTCTCGCCCTGAAGATGGGCCGTCTCCAGGAGAGCACTTTCAGTTTATAAATGATATAAGAAACAACGGCGAAAGAGCAGTTTCGGATGGCTATTGGACTTGCTTAGATAACTCAGATTATCCCGTAGCGGATACAGACCCTAGTACTCCAGGCCATCAAACGGCCGGATGGTCGGGCGGTGCTAATAACTCCTGTAAACCAAATCCAGACGGGCGTGCATGGTGGCTAAAAGATAACACTCAAAACATAGTCTTTGACAGAGGTAGAACGGGGTATGCAGATGATACGTTCGCTTGTATTGGCGCTGGAACTGCTCAAGATGACTTGCTTTACAACAATCCGAATGGCGGATGGAATTGGTGGGATAATAATGCTGCGCGTGGAGTAGGTTGTGGTGCTGCTCCTGGGCCGCACGATGGAAACGGCGGTCAAGATCTTGTGTTACAGACTGGTGATGGGGGCAAACAGATATGTCAGAATGGAAGCTATTATCCTCGTTATGCAATTGAAAAGAAAGAAAGTACAATTGATTCCACAAAAACAACAGGTTGGACTTTACCTCATGATCAGGGCGAAGATGATAGGGGCTATACCTCGCTTTGTTTGTACATACCTTATCATTACAAGCTGAGCTCCGAAATGACAACTCACCCTGTTAGTATGACTCAGCAAGGCGATGCTGTGATGGTTGTAGGTAAGGTAACAAACCCACTTACAACTGATGGTAAAAATAATACAGACAGCCACAACACTCTTACTAAAGGAATAGTGGAATTTCAATTGCCTTCAGGGGCTGCAGAACCAGCTATAGGAGCAGACGCAGGCAATGGACTTGCTCCGTGTGCTTGGGTTGCAAATAAGGTCCCAGCTGCCCAGGCGTGTGATGCAAACAAGGCGAGCAGAAATGATGCGGTCGTCGCTGGTGGTCCAGTGCTAGATCTTAGCTATACTCGACCAGCACTTGATACTATTCACCTTGGCGTCGGTACGAAGCTTTGCTATGCAATTTATGTACAGCACCCGCAGCATCTTACTTCAGCAGACAACGATACTTCTGGACCGTACAGCTACACAAGTATCGATTGTACGGTGATAGTTAAGTCACCAAAAGTACAATTTGAAAATGGAGACCTTACTGTGGGTAGGCACTGGATTGATGGCAAAACACATGCAAATGGCTCTGCTTGTGACGACATCGTAGGTACAGCTTCAATAACCGCGTCTGGGGCTCCCGATGTCGTAAGAGACGATACCACAGGTACATATTCACCAAAAGAATTGTATGGATCTTGGGTAGAATACGGCGCATTCGCTAGAGGCTCTATAAGTGGAATGGGTACAGGTTCTCGTCCGTTCGGGCTAGGTGTGGACACTGTGAACGGGGCAAAACGTCTGATGTTTAGTAACACGATTACCGGTGGATTTAACTATGGTGTAACGTGTCTTAACAACCCATTCGAAAATATTAAGACAAACGATTCTACTCAAGTAACAAACCTTGCGTCACTTCCTGCTATACCAAGCAAGCCGCCAGTATATGAAGACGGAAACTTACGGATAAATGAGCTCGCTGAACTCTATGATAAAAGCTATGACAAAACAGGCTATGTTTCAAAGGCAAAAGACATAAAAATAACACCACGACCGAAAGATAGCTATAGTGTCCGAGTGAAAATTAACGCTTCTGGTCAGTCTGGGAATGATGTACCAAATGGACCAATGTCAACTCCTAAGATGAGAGTTTCTGTAGGTGATGATAGCGGTGTCTATTCAGACAAAACCATAGATGTAACGAGTGTTTATCCAGCCAAGGCGGAATACCAAGAAACATTTAATCTTGGTGACGCAGGCTATAAAGGTCCACAAGATGTATCTGGCAGCAATCCAGTGATTGATATTGATTTTGTGAATAACAATGACAATGATGCATGGCAAGCAGATTCATCTCAAATGACTGACCGCAATTTGTATCTCGGTGATATAACTGTTGAGTGGTTAAAGAACGGTAATCCTATACATACTTCTGGTCCTTTTGCTCCTGCCTCTCTCACCAAAGACAGCCACGATTACTACACTGGTAACCCAAGTGCTCCTTGTCCGACTCAAACTGCCAACGGGTTGGGTCTATTCCCAATACTTTCTAGCACGGGTGACAACGGATACCAGCTTGGATATTGTCACGGTGTCCATATATATCAAAACCAACTCGGTATTACACCTGAACCAACTCCGCCAAGCATACTAAGTGATGACTACCCGAACTTTGGTGGTGACGGTACTCATGAGGGTCGTGATATCGTGCTCTATGCTCAGCTAAAAGACCCTACTAAGAGCTGTTCAGACCCTGTAAACGATGGAAGTGGTAATCTATTTATTGACCAAGATATTGTGTATAAAAGGTACGGGTATAACAAACTTACCGAGCTGCCTCGTGTGGTTTTCGTCGCAGACTGCGATATAACTATTGCAAGTGATGTTACCAAAGTCTATGCTTCTTTAATAGCTGGTGATGCTATTAAAACCTGTAGTGTAAAGGCACTGACTGTTGCTGATTGCAACAAGGCTCTATACATCTCTGGTGCAATATCAGCTAATCGTCTACTTCTATGGAGAACGTATGGAGCTGATCTTACCAGTGCTGGCGCTGCTCAAACGCCAGCAGAAGACTTCAGTATGAGTCCAAGCCAGATGGTTACAGGCTATACTCGTGGTAATGGCACGCCCAATCCTACCGTTGCTCATGAAGTAGACCTACCTCCACGTTACTAAAAAGCTTACTCTATAAAAAAGACTTGCTAACAGCTATAGCGCTTATGTATAATGGACATCAGAATGAAATTACTAAACACGGTGGGCGAATTCTTTGCGCTAGATATAGGTACAACGGCTATTCGAATAGTTCAGCTTTCTCGTCAAGGCCACAATGACACCTGGAATCTTGTTAAGTACGGCTACGCACCGGTTGACCCAAAAGTAAGTGCAAGTGACGCAGTAGAAGACCAAAGACGACTCGGAGAGGTGATAATGACTGCACTAGGGCAGAGTGGTATTACTACGCGTGATGTAGCGGTCGGTATACCATCTACTAAGACTTTCGCAACTGTTGTTGACTTGCCAAAAATGAGCCCGCAAGAGCTTAAGTTGAATATCAAATATCAGGCAGAACAATTTATTCCAATGCCTATTAATGAAGTGAAACTCGACTGGGCACTCCTAGGCGACAGTCCGGCTGGTGCCGATAAGTCAGAGGTACTTCTGACAAGCGTTGCAAACGCTTACAATGAGGCCCGTCTTGATATGCTTGAAAATATTGGACTAAATGTTGTAGCAACAGAACCAGACTCTATAGCGATGTTGCGTGCTGTTTTTCCTGAGAACACCACTGGTGCAGCAATGGTATTTGATATGGGCTACGGCGCTAGTGATCTAGTTGTCACAAAAGATGGTACACCAAGACTTGCTCGTTCTATACCCGTTGGCTTGCAAACGCTCATCAAATCTGCGATGAGCAACCTAAACATTGAGCAAAACCAGGCAGAACAATTTATTCTTAAGTTTGGTTTATCTCCAGACAGGCTTGAGGGCCAGGTAATACGAGCTGTTGAAGGCGCTCTTGATCAGTTCGTTGCCGATATTAACAAATCAGTTACTTTTTTCCAGAGTCGCTACACTGGTGTACAAGTAGGTACAATTTATATTACTGGCTATGGTGCAGCTATACCACTTTTTGCCGAGTACATTAACCAGAAGACCGGAATTACAACCGTATTAGCAAATCCGTGGCAGAAGGTACAAATGAATGCTGCTGATAAAGAGAAGCTACAACCTATTTCTACTCAGTTTGGTGTAGCCCTTGGCTTAGCTCAGAGGATGAAAGTGCTATGATTGAGCTCAATCTACTACCAGATATTAAACAGGAGTTTGTACAAGCAAGGCGACAAAAACGCCTTGTCGTTGCTTCTATGTTCCTACTTAGTCTGGCATCTATTGGTGTAGTCGCTTTGCTAGCTTTTTACGCATTTGCAGGTCAATCTCTGCGACAAAAGTTAGCAGACGATGACATAAAAAAATATAGTAATCAGCTAAATCAAAAAGATAATCTTGTGCGGGATTTAACCATCCAAAACCAACTAGCTAGCATTACAGAACTTCACAAAACCAAGGGTGAGTATGGTCGTATTTTTGATTATCTAAAGACTCTAAATCCAGCCGCTCCAAATGAAGTAAAAATATTTAAAGCAGTTTTTGACACTACGACGAACAGTATTTTGATAGAGGCGAGTGCAAAAGACTTTTCAGCGATTTCAGTATTTAAAGAAACTCTAAAAAATGCAAAAATTCAGTACAAAGATCCGTTGGAGGACAATAAGCAGAAGACTACTCGTATGTTTACAGGAATTACTATAAGTGATGCTGGTCTTGGTAAGGACAGCGCAGGTAACCAAGTGGCAAGTTTTAAGGCACAAGTAATATATGACCCAGTTGCGTTTGACTGGACAGTTAAAAACCCAGTTCTACAGGTACCAAAAGGTAAGACCAATCAATCTGCTAGCCAAGTATCAGTATTTGCAGAAACACCACCGGCGGTAGAAGGGAGTACTCCATAATGGCTAATAATCCAGCGCCAAAAGCTAGCCCAGAGGTTGGCTTAAGAAAACGCCAGCAGATTGCAAGCAGCAACAAAGCGATGTTTATTTGGGTAGCAGCGGCATCTATTCTTGTAGCTTTTGCTATAGTCATTTCAATATTTCTTTTAAAACAGATTATTTTCACTGAAAAAGTCTTGGATGAAAAAGGTAAAACTGTAAAAACTCTTACTGACAATATAAAATCTGCTGACGAGCTTGATAAATCTGTTAAAAAACTTCGCGCTGACAAAAAATTAACTTCAGTCCGTTCGTCTTCTTCAGACAACAACCTCGATGTAGTTATTGATGCTATGCCATATGCAGCGGATGAAGAAAACTTTGCTGCTTCATTGCAATCCGCACTTTTAACTGATGTTTCAATTGACAACATAAAGGTTAATCCAACTGCTGGCGGAGATACAAATGGAGTGGTAGTAGACACTACGACACTCGAAAAAGTTGGCGATAGCCAGCCAATTACCTTTAGTTTCAAAGCTACAGGTAACAGCGATAGGCTTGAAGACCTATTCAGCCGTCTTAACCGATCAATACGACCGATAAAAATTCTGACAATACAACTAGAGTCTGCAGGAGCAGGTAAGTTATCAGCATCAGTTCAAGCAGCTACGTACTATCAGCCAAAGAAAACCTTACAATTACAGGAGAAGACGATAAAGCCATGAAAAAAAATGATTTTGCTGCAATTATACTGATCGCTTCTGTAAGCCTTATGGTTGCATGGTTTACTGCAAGCTCACTTATAGGCGAGCCGAAAAAATCGGCACAAAGAGTTAAGACAGTTGAAGCCATCAGCACTGAATTAGAACCTACCGATGGAAATATTTTTAACAAAAAAGCCATTAATCCGACTGTTGAAAGGTCAATTGGTAAGCCGTCAGATAGTTTGCCGTTTGAATAAGGTTTAAGCTAATGGCACTTCTTACAAACGATATCCAAAAAGACCTAAAAGTCCTTCTCACCGAGGAAGGGCTTGTCAGTGGTAAGGTTATTGAAGATTATGAAAAACGTGCAAATGTTGATGGTACGCCATTTGTAAGCATGCTTCTAAAGGACGGTATTGTGAGTGATGAAACTATGACTCACTGTATAGCTCACGTCTCGGGAGTGCCATATGTGAACTTAGCGGACGTCCCGATTGATCAAAAAATACTTGGTTTATTGCCCTTAGACATAGCTGAAAGATTCATGGCCGTACCTCTGGGCGAAGTTTCTGGGAGATTAGCGGTTGCAATGCTTGATGCAAACAACATACAAGCAGTCGACTTTTTGGCGAACAAAATCGCAAGGCCACTCAAAGTATATATGGCTAGTGAGGCAGGTATACGTAATGTTATTGCACAGTATAAGACGGACTTTTCGAGTGTCGATGCGGCCGTTGATGCTGTACAGAACGAGAAGGATGCAGCAGCACAGGTATCCAGTGATGTTAAAACTATTGTTCAAGATTCTCCTATTTCAAGGGCACTCAGTACTATTTTGGAGCATGCCGTGCGTTCGCGAGCGTCTGATATACACATCGAGCCTATGGAAACGCAATTGAAAATTCGCAACCGTGTTGATGGAGTGCTTAGGGAGATCATGCAGCTTCCAAAAAGTATCGAACCTGCGCTTGTAAGTCGTATAAAAATTTTATCCAATCTTAAAATTGACGAACATCGAATACCACAAGATGGTCAGTTCGCAGTCGCTGCTGCTGGTAAGGAAGTGGACCTTCGTATAGCAATTTCACCAGTTGTATGGGGTGAGCAAGTGGTTATTCGTTTACTCGACAAATCTGGTTCAAGCTTCAATATTGAGGAAATGGGCTATGCCGGTCGTGCGCTGCGTACTATTCGTAAAGGTATTCACAAGCCCAACGGAATGGTCATTACATCTGGTCCAACAGGTTCGGGTAAGTCGACATCTTTGTATGCGCTGGTTCAGGAAATCAAAGATGACAGCATCAATATTGTGACGTTAGAAGACCCAGTTGAATACAAAATGAAGGGTGTTAATCAAATTCAGGTAAACTCAGAGGTCGGGCTGACTTTTGCAAACGGTCTAAGGTCTATCTTGCGTCAAGACCCTGATGTCGTGATGGTGGGTGAGATTCGTGATAAGGAAACCGCTGAACTTGCTATTCAGGCAGCCCTTACAGGTCACTTGGTATTTAGTACTCTTCACACCAACTCAGCAGCTGGTGTGCTGCCAAGACTTCTTGATATGGGTATCGAGCCGTTTTTGATAGCCAGCACGGTGAATACAATTATTGGTCAGCGTTTAGTGCGTCGTGTAGCAGCAGATCGAGAAATGTATCAGTCAAATGAAATAGAAACCAAAAGTATTCTCGATAATATTGGCCATCTTTTACCAAAAACAAAAGCAGATGTACCGGCTGTGTCGGCAGATCTTGGCTATGAAGACTTGCCACTTAGTGGTCAAAGCGCTTATACTTTAGCTAAGGGTGTTGAAACCCCTAGAACTCCTGGAGGCTACTCAGGACGAGTTGGTCTTTATGAAGTTATTGATATGACTGAGGAGATTCAAAATTTAGTTGTGCAACGTGCGACAAGCGCCCAGATAGAAAAACTGGCTATTACACAGGGGCTTGTCACAATGCGACAAGATGGGTACTTCAAAGTACTACAGGGACTGACAACTATTGATGAAGTAAACAGGGTGTCCGCAGAACTATAAAACGTAAAAAGGGTAGGCAGCATGAAAGAAAACGATCTCAGGATAGAAATTTTACTCGAAGAAGTAGTACGAAAGCGTGCTTCTGACCTTCACTTACAAGTTGCACTTGCGCCTATGCTGCGAATTGACGGATCTCTAACCCCAGTCAGTGGCTACGACGCTATGACCGAAGAGCAAGTTGAGTCACTTATATTTGCAATCTTGGACGAAGAGCAACAACAAGTCTTAATGAAAGACAAAGAATTTGACTTCAGTTTCGCTTTCGGTGATTTGGGTCGTTTCCGTGTGAACGCTTTTCACGAAAGAGGTAATTTAGCTGCAGCTCTACGTCTGATTCCAAATGAAATTGCTGACATTGCCTCACTTGGCATGCCTGCAGTCATCAACTCCTTTGCACAGTATCCTCGAGGATTGGTACTTGTGACTGGCCCAACTGGCTCGGGCAAGTCAACGACCCTTGCGGCGTTGGTAGACAAAATCAATACAGAACGTTCACACCACATCATTACTATCGAAGATCCAATTGAGTTTACACACAAATCAAAGCGATCTGTGGTGGTACAACGTGAAGTGCACTATGATACCTATAGTTTCTCAGCAGCGCTCCGATCTGCCTTGCGTCAGGACCCGGATGTCGTACTTATCGGTGAGATGCGTGACCTTGAAACCATTTCTGCAGCGATTACTATTGCAGAAACCGGTCACCTTGTCTTTGCAACGCTTCACACCAACTCTGCAGCCCAATCTATTGATCGTATGATCGATGTATTTCCACCTCACCAGCAACCTCAGGTAAGGGCACAGCTAGCAAACATCTTGATGGGTATTTGTTCGCAACGTTTGGTGCCAGCTATTGGCGGTGGGCGTGTTGTTGCAGCAGAGATATTAGTTGCCAACCCAGCCGTTCGAAACATTATTCGTGAAGGGAAGAGCCACCAGCTTGATGCAGTGATCCAGACTGGCGCAGATCAAGGAATGCAGTCAATGGATAGAACCCTCGCTGATATGATTCGCTCAGGTACAATTACATACGATGAAGCGCGTAACTTTGCTGTTGATCTAACCGAGCTCGATAGAATGATGAGAGGCTAAATAAAAGGTGTTAACGTTTAATTACGAAGCAAAAGACCGCGCAAGCGGCAAGCATGTGAAGTCTACCGTACAGGCTGACACTGAAGCAGTTGCTTACAAGCTACTTATAGAGCAAGGCTATACACCAACGAAAATTAGTGAGCAAGGCAAAAATCAAGGATTTCTCGGGGGCGTTACAAACCGAATCACAACTAAAGATAAAGTAGTATTTTCTCGACAACTGGCGACTCTTATCGGCGCAGGATTGCCACTTTCACAAAGTTTACACACAGTTGTAGAGCAAACGGATAACAGCAGAATGAAATCTGTTGTTCAGGATATTTTATCGTCTGTGGAGGGCGGTAAATCGCTTGCCGATGCTTTCTCGAGACATCCGGACGTATTTGATACAGTATTTATTTCGCTTGTTGAGGCAGGTGAGGCATCAGGTACACTCGACAAAGCGCTTGAACGTATTGCAGCGCAACAAGAAAAAGACGCTGAAATGATGGGTAAGATAAAAGGAGCGATGATATACCCGGCGATTGTTTTGGTGGTCATATTGGGTGTAATGGTATTTATGCTCTTTACTATCGTGCCGCAAGTAGAAAAACTGTACAAAGACCTTCATCAAGAACTGCCATTCATTTCACAAATAATGGTAGGCTCAGCGAGCCTTATACTGAAGTTTTGGTGGGCCGTGCCAATCATACTAGCAGCAATTATTTATTTTTCAGTCCAATACTTCAAAACGGAGGGGGGCCAACGAGTCATGGACAGCGCAAAGCTAAACACGCCACTTTTTGGGCCACTGTTTCGTAAGCTATATATGGCTCGATTCACGCGCACAGGGTCAACCTTGCTTTCAACTGGTGTACCTATGCTGGACGCGCTAGAAATTTGTTCAAAATCTGTAAATAACAGCTATGTAGGCAACTCTATTACGCGTGCAGCTGAAAAGGTGAAAAACGGTAAAGGTCTAGCTGAATCACTGGAAAACGAAGACTATATACTACAGCTCGCCCCACAAATGATTGGAATTGGTGAGAAGTCAGGTAAGGTTGACGAGATGATGGCAAAAACCGCCACCGTGTACGAAAACGAACTCGACTCAGCCATACGTGCTATCTCAACTATCATAGAACCTGTGCTTATGGTCGTGCTTGCAATTGCTGCTGGTGGAATGGTTGCTGCTATATTACTACCGATATATCAACTGGTTGGAAACATAAAGGTATAAACGCTTGCAAAACACTTTATAGTGGTGTAGCATAAGCATAAGCGTTAAGCTAATAAAGAAAATAAGGTTCATACAGAAAGGGTGGGAAAAATCTCTATGAACGCTCCACAGCTAGAAAACAAAAAAGGATTTACCATCATCGAAGTCGTATTGGTGCTTGCAATTGCAGCGCTTATCTTTTTGATGGTGTTTATTGCTTTGCCAGCTTTGCAACGTAACCAACGTGACACAGCTAGGAAGAACCAAATGAGCAAGGTTCTTAGTGCGGTAACTAGTTATCAGTCTAACAATAGAGGTAAAAACCCAGTTATTGGTGACTCATTTGCTAAATATCTTGATGGTGACTACGAAGCTGCTGGGTCGTTAATACGGCTTGGTACTGACTACACAGTGAAGATTGATACGCCTACATCAGGCAATGTGCCTTCAAGTGCAGATAATGACAATATAGCACTTGTGTACGGGTTCAAATGTGATGTTGACGGCAAAGTTGTTACCGGCGGAAGTAACAGACAGGCTGCTGTTGTGATGAAGCTTGAGAACGGCGACGCATTCTACTGCCAAGAAGGTTAGTGACACTCGCGTATAAAATAAAAACTCCTTGCATAAAGGAGTTTTTATTTAGTGTCTAACCTGCTATCATAAAGCTTATGGAAAAAACTCTTTTTGCCTTTTGTCTGTTCTTTGTTGGATTATGTTTAGGAAGTTTTGTAAATGCAGCAGTATGGCGTATTAAGCACAAAAAAGACCTCGTATTTGCACGTTCAGAATGTACTAAATGCCACTATACACTCGAATGGTACGATCTTATACCTGTTCTTAGCTGGTTATTTCTTAAAGGTAAATGCCGTAAATGCCATAAGCCCATAAGTGCTCAATATCCTATTGTAGAACTAG
>Ga0098074_1000890_pt1 | contig 17183 bp, 10 predicted proteins | sample 32_taG_FD_75064 | JGI IMG/M metagenome (GOLD analysis project Ga0098074, IMG submission 75064) | Marine viral communities from the Gulf of Mexico - 32_GoM_OMZ_CsCl metaG | ecosystem: Environmental > Aquatic > Marine > Oceanic | place: Atlantic Ocean: Gulf of Mexico | collected 2015-07-12
ATGAAAGGCAACGTTCTCGAACTTGATGTCGCCCGTGACCCGCGGCAGCGGCTTGGCCTCGGGCTCGTCCTGAACGACACGTGGCAGCGAGATGGAGTTGATGCCATCCTTGACCGTGCCAATGTTCTCGAACAGCGACGACATTTCCCACATGACCCACTGGCTCATACCCTGGAAGCGCATGACCAGCCCGAGGGAGACAGCGAGCGACCCCGGAGACATCAGGCCTTGCATCCAAAGCCAGATACCCGTGGCGCCAACTGCAAAGAGCAGCAATGCATTGGACCAGAGAACCAGGATGTTAAGCACGGTGAACAGGCGCATTTGCCGGTAAACCGTGTCGAGGAAACCATCCATCGCCTCCTTGGCGTAGGCCTCTTCGCGATTGGAATGGCTGAACAACTTGACCGTGGCGATGTTGGTATAGCTGTCGACGATGCGGCCAGTCATCATCGAGCGCGCATCAGCCTGCGCCTGGGAAATCTTACCCAGGCGCGGGATGAAATAGATCATGAGCGCCACATAGCTTGCCAGCCAGATCAAGAAGGGAATGGCCAGTCGCCAGTCGGTCGAAGCCGCCAGGATCACCGCACCGGTGAAATAGACGACGACATAGACCAGCATGTCTAGCAGCTTCATCACCACTTCGCGCACGGCGAGCGAGGTTTGCATGAGCTTGGCCCCAATGCGGCCGGCAAACTCATCCTGGAAGTAGCTCATCGACTGCCGGATCAGGTAGCGATGCGCCATCCAGCGGATACGCTGGGGGAAATTGCCCAATAGGGTCTGGTGCATGGTCAGCATTGAAACCAGCATGATGGCGGGCACGATGATGACGATCATCGCCCCCATCAGCCCCAGCTTCCAACCATCGGTCTCAAGGAACGTGTTGGGATCGGCATCGGCCAGCCAGTTCACCACGTCGCCGATGAAGCCGAAAATAATGATTTCACCAATGGCGACCAACGCGGCCGACAGCGCCATCAGTATCAGCCAGCGCTTGGCGCCGTTGCTGTAATGGAGACAGAACTCCAGCAATCCCTTGGGGGGCTCGGCCGGATCCCCCTTAGGATAGGGGTCCAGTCGTGATTCAAACCAGCGCAACATGTCTCAAGACCATTCGTTCAACAGCTGAATGCGTTCTGTCGGCCATGGCTGAGCGACCTCAAACGCGGTTGAGGTCAAGGCATAACTGGCCGACGGATTGCACCCGCACGGAAATTTCGGAACCATCGCTCGTGCGACCGGAAAAGGCGCAGAGGAACGACGTGCAGACGGCCGCCTAGCGCCTCCTCCTCAACGGCGTCCCAATTGACGCCACAAGAGTCATGCTATGCAGTCGAGAGCCGCATAGGATACACGAGAATGCAGAATCGGCTGTCACCGGACGGCCACACCTTATAGCCAGAACACCATGACATTTGGACCGCTTCATGCGCACTGAGAGTGAACAGACCATCTACCTTAAGGACTATGCCCCGACCCCGTACCGGATCGTGTCAGTAGAGCTTGATTTCAAGATCCTGGAAGAAAGCACCCGCGTGCGGGCGCAACTGACTATAGAACCGCGCGAGGACACCGCGCCGGGCACGCCGCTGGTGCTTGATGGAGATGAGCTCAAGCTCAACTCGATCGCGCTGGACGGTGCGCCGCTGGTACTGTCTGCTTATGCGAGCGATGCCAATTCACTCACCCTGGTGGAGCCACCGCATAAGCGTTTCGTGCTGGAAACGGAAGTCACGCTGAAGCCGGAGGCCAATACCAAGCTGATGGGGCTTTACCGCTCCAGCGGCACGTGGTGCACGCAGTGTGAGCCGGAGGGCTTCCGCCGCATAACCTATTATCTTGATCGCCCGGACGTACTCGCTCCATTCAAGGTGCGCATGAGTGCACCCAAGTCCCTAGCGCCGGTCCTGCTGGCCAATGGTAATCTGGTCGACCAGGGCGAGCTGGGCGACGGCATGCACTTTGCTGTCTGGGAAGATCCGTTCCTCAAGCCCGCCTATCTGTTTGCGCTGGTCGCGGGCGATCTGGGCTCAATCAAGGACAGCTTCACCACGATGAGCGGCCGCAAGGTCGAGCTGGGCATCTACTGCACCCATGGCAAGGAAGCCGAATGCGCCTATGCCATGGACAGCCTGATCCGCTCGATGGCCTGGGACGAGCGGCGGTTCGGCCGTGAGTACGATCTGGATGTGTTCAATATCGTCGCGGTGTCGGATTTCAATTTCGGCGCGATGGAGAACAAGGGTCTCAACATTTTCAATGACCGGTTGGTCTTTGCCAAACCCGAGACAGCGACCGATGCCAATTACCATGGCATCGAGCGGGTCATTGCGCATGAATATTTCCACAACTGGACCGGCAATCGCATCACCTGCCGCGACTGGTTCCAGCTTTGCCTGAAAGAAGGGCTGACGGTCTTCCGCGACCAGGAATTCACGAGCGACGAGCGCAGCCGACCGGTGCAGCGCATCCATGACGTGCAGAATCTGCGCACCAGCCAGTTCCCCGAAGATGGCGGTCCGCTGGCCCACCCGCCGCGACCCGACAGCTACCGCGAGATCAACAACTTCTACACGACCACGGTCTATGAGAAGGGCGCGGAGATCGTGCGCATGCTGGCCACCATTCTGGGAGAGGATGGATTCCGCAAGGCGATGGATCTCTATTTCGAGCGCCATGACGGCGATGCCACCACAATCGAGGCCTTCATCAAGGTCTTCGAGGATGCGAGCGGGCGCGACCTCAGCCAGTTCGCCACCTGGTATCTGCAGGCGGGAACGCCGAAGGTCAGCGTTACCGACAGCTATGATGCTGCCAGCCAGACCTACACATTGACCCTCAGCCAGACCATCGACCCGACACCTGGCGAACCCACCAAAAAGCCGCTTCTGATCCCGGTGCGGTTCGGGCTGATCGGCCCCAATGGCAGCCCGATGGGCTGGACTGGCGTGTCCGGCGCCGCAGTAGAAGGCGATCTGATCCTGCTCGACGGCGACAGCGTCACGTTGACATTCGAAGGCGTCGCCAACAAGCCGATCCCCTCGCTGTTCCGCGGTTTCTCGGCGCCTGTGAAAGTGAACACCAATCTCAGTCAGGACGATTTGCTGTTCCTGGCACGCCATGACAGTGACCCGTTCAATCGCTGGGATGCATTGCAGACAGTGTCGACTGCGCTGATCGCCAATGCAGCAGAGGGCAAAGCATGGTCGGAAAATGATGTGGAGGCCTTGCGCGCCGCGCTGATCGACACGCTGGACAATGCCGAGCTCGATGACGCCTTCAAAGCCCAGGCACTCGACATTCCGGCCGAGACGGTGGTGGGCCGGCATATCGGCCGGGACGTCAACCCGGATGCGGTTGCTGCTGCCCGCAAGAGCCTGCTCATCGCACTGGTTTCGCCAGTGGCCGCCAAGTTGGCCGGCGCCTATGGCGCCCTGGCCAGCAGCGATGTCTATAGCCCCGATGCGGCCCAGGCCGGGCGACGTTCGCTCCGGAATGGCCTGCTGGCTCTGCTGACAGCCGGGTCGGAGCGCGGCGCCAGCCTTGCGGCCGAACAGTTCGAAGCAGCGACCAATATGACCGACCGCTATGCAGCCATGGCCATCTCGGTGCGCAACTGGACCAGCGAGGCAAGCGCCCTGCTCGGCGAGTTCCGCACACGCTTCGCCGGTGATCCGCTGGTGTTCGACAAGTGGCTGACGGCTTCGGCCCAGGCGCCCGACGACGAAGTGATCGAGCGGATGCGCGCGACACTAACCGCACCAGACTTCCCCAAGACCAATCCGAACCGGTTGCGCTCGCTGCTGGGCAGTTTTGTGATGGCCAATCCGGTGCAGTTCACCCGCACAGATGGCGCCGGCTTCCGGTTCATCACCGAGGCGGTGGTGGAGATCGACAAGGTCAACCCGCAGGTTGCCTCGCGCATTCTCACCGGCTTCCGCGTGCTCCCAACGCTGGAAGCGCCACGCCGCGAGGCAGGCATGGCCGCCCTACAGGCGCTCAAGGACCAACACTCGCTCAGCCGCAATGTGGGCGAAATCCTTGACCGCATCATTGCGGGTTGAACAAGCTTATCGGGGAACGGCGTGGCCGTTCCCCGGCCCATCATAACACCGGCATTGATTGACCATTTTTTTGGAAGAATTTTTCTTTCCAGCTAAGTGATTCAGCCGACTCTGCTTTTTCCGATCTGCTCAAATTTGCGTGTCCGGGCACACTGGACAACACAGGGCGACCTGATTCATACCTTGTTAAGGGCAAGTTTGGTTTGGGTCTAAATCCCTTTCAAGGATGGAGAATTTCATGCGGTCGTCGGGGGCATCCGGCGCCGGCGCACTTGGATTCCGCGTCGGCAAATGGAACAGGACAGGACGCCACGACAAAGCAATTCCTGCGCCCTGGGCCTGGCGCTTTACCCGCACCAGCGCGGCGGTCGCCGCCACCGCATTTTTCGCTGCCAGCCTGTTCGTCGTCTACGACATCACCCGTACCTTCGCCGACGTCCGGCATGAACTTTCGGCCATTGGCGAAATGCTGGCCGCCGATATTGCCATGCAATCGGCCAGCGAGGCCGAGGCGGCACTTGATGCGGCGACCTTCAGGACTGGCGGACTGATCAAGGCGAGCCTTTCTTCGGACGACATGCCTGGTCTGCTCACCGAAATGGTGGAGGCCGGTCCGCATGGAATGCTGGGGCTGGAAGTCGAGCAGACCACACTTATCTCCGATCTCAGTGGGCGCGGCGCGGCGGCCTTCGCGCTTGCGGGCCTGTTCACGCTGCTGTCAGCCCGGCGGCGCAAAGGGGTGCCTGCTCCCGAAGAACGCCAGAGCTACGATCAGCTTGCCGCGGCCATCCCGATGGGCCTGGCCTGCTGGACGGGGACGGGCCAGTTAATCGTTTGCAATGCGCAATATCGAGACCGGCTGGACATTGATGACACCCGCCTGACCTACCACCAGGCGGTCAGCCGGCTGATCGCCGGGGGCTATATGAAACTGGTGCGGGAAGACGACAGCCTGCGCCTGCTCGAACTGCATCGTAAAGACGGCACCTGCCTGCAGATCGACGAACGCCCCCTTGGCGACGGCGCCTTCATGACGCTGGTTTCGGACATTACCGAAACCAAGCGCACCGACGCCTTGCTGCAGACCATCCGCGAGGAACAACGACAGCTCGCGCGCCGCTACCACGAAGAGAAACTCAAGGCCGAGGCGGCCAGCCGCTCAAAGACCAATTTTCTTGCACATCTCAGCCACGATATTCGCACCCCGCTCAATCATATCATCGGCTTTGCCGAGCTGATGCAGCATCAGACCTATGGTCCCCTGGGTGACGAGCGATATGTGGACTATGTCGCCACGATCAAGAATTCGGGTGAGCACCTGCTGAGTTCGTTCGGTGCCATTCTCGATCTGGCCGAACTCGAAGGCGGACGCAAGGCGCTGAGGCAGGAGCCGGTGCTTCTGGACGAAGTGCTCCAAAGCGTTGTCGACCGGTTTCAGGGACAGGCGCAGCGGGCCGGAATCACCCTGCAAACTGGCCGGGAAACGGGCGCGGTCCTGCGCGGCGACCGGCTGGGGCTAATGCGCATGATCGGAAATATCATGGACAATGCCCTGCGTTTCACTCAGGCTGGCGGTCAGGTCACACTGGCGAGCTTTGCTGCCGATGACGGGGTGGTCATCGAAATCAGCGATACCGGCATCGGGATGGACGAAGATCGCCTTGCCAGTCTCAGCCAGCCTTTTGTTCTGGGAGACGCCAGTTTTACCCGTGAGGGCGTTGGTCCCGGGCTGGGCATTTCCATTGCCCGGGCGATTGCCGAATTGAGCGGGGGCAAGCTTGCCATCGACTCCAGCCCGATGATCGGGACGACGGTCGCGATTTCTCTCCCTACAGAGCCTGCCGCGGCCAATCTGGCTGCTTAAAACGCCCTGGCCTTTCCGTACCATTCCGAGGCCGCAGCCTCGACCTCGCCGCGCATCTGGGCAATATCAAGTTCGAGCCGGCCGAAGTCAGGATAGTTGGACAGATGAGCCAGCAATTCCTTGAATGTGGCGGTCCAGGCCTCTTCCTTGAAGGGACTGACCAGCGCCGAACTCATCACCTGCAAGGCCGTTGAATAGACCCCGTGGATTTCGGCCAGGCGTTGGCCCTGAGGCACCAGACCGGTTTCGCCCAGCCGAGCCAGAACCCGCGCCGTGGTTTCCTGCGGAAGATTGACCTCCGACCCAGCCACCAACTGCGCGGATTGAGCGACGAACTCAAGGTCGACGAGGCCACCGCTGACCAGTTTGAGATCGAAGGCATGGCGTGGCTTGCGTTCGCGGGCCATCAGAGCGCGCATCGAGACGACATCATCAATGGTTTTTGCGACATCGCGGGGCCGCGACATGACCTCGGCGATTTCGGCGTTGACCTTGTCACCCAATGCACCAGTTGACGCGATGACACGGGCGCGGCTTAGCGCCAAATGCTCCCAGGTCCAGGCATTGTCCTTGTGATAGGCCCTAAACCCGGCAAGGCTGGTTGCCAGTGGCCCCGAATTGCCCGAGGGGCGGAGCCGCATATCGGCCTCATACAGCACGCCTTCGGCCGTTGGAGCCGAGACAGCCGCCACCAGCCGCTGCGTCAGGCGGGCAAAATAGTGTGATGTGGAGAGCTGGCGTTCGCCATCGGATTCTGTCTCGGGCGCATCGTAAAGCAGGAAGAAGTCGAGATCGGAGGTGAAGGTCATTTCCCGGCTCGCCATCTTGCCGAACGCAAGCAATGCGACTTCGGCCCCGGTGATACGGCCGTGACGCAGGGCAAACTCGTCCTGAACCTTGGCGAAGAGCCGGTTGAGCAGGGTTTCGGCCAGCGCCGTGAACTGCTCCCCTGCCCCCTGCGCGCTCACTGTACCGGAGAGGAGACCCGCCGCGACCATGAATTTCTGCTCCTGGCCGATGATGCGGGCACGATCGATCAGCTCTTCGTAGGAGCGCGCGTCGGCAAGGAAGGCGTCGACCTTGGCCACCAGCACATCGCGATGAGTGACGTCATTGGCAAAGGCCGGGTCGATCAACCCATCCATGACGTGCGCGCGGTGGATGACGGCCTCGGCCATGCGCGGCGCCGAGGCCATGAACTGCACGAGGAGCGTTCGGAGCTGAGCATGATTGCGCAACAGCGCAAAAAGCTGAACGCCGGCAGGCAGGCGCGACAGGAAATCGTCGAAATGGGCCAGTGCCTCATCGGCATTGCCCGCGCGCCCGAGGGTCAGCAGCAGCGCGGGGAGCAGTTCGGTGAGATGCGCACGTGCGGCCGAGGTGCGCGTGGCGGCATAGCTGCCATAATGCCACTTGCGAACGGTCTGGATCACCTTTGATGCATCAGCAAAGCCCATGGACGTCAGGGTTTCGAGCGTTTCCGGATCGTCGTCACTGCCGGTGAAGACCAGATTGCCCTCGCCCGAGCCCAGCGTCTCACCCTGGGTGAACAACTCGGCATAGTAGCGGGCAACACGCTCAAGGGCTGCGCGATAGGATTTTTCGAAGGCCGCCAGATCGGCCTCGCCCATCAACCGGCCGATGACGGCAACGGCTTCGGGGTTGTCGGGCATGGCATGGGTCTGCTCGTCGCGCAGCATTTGCAGGCGGTTCTCGACGGCGCGCAAGTACCAATAGGTTTCGGTCAGCTCTTCGGCGGTCTGCGGGCTGATCCAATCGGCTTCTGCCAGTGCCGCCAGTGCCTGGGCCGTGGGGCGCACGCGTAGTGCCTTGTCGCGGCCGCCGGCGATCAATTGCTGGGTCTGGGCGAAGAACTCGATCTCGCGAATACCGCCCCGCCCGAGCTTGACATTGTGCCCCTCGACGCGAATGTCGCCGACCTTCTTGGACACGTTGATCTGGCGCTTCATTGCCTGAATATCGGCAATGGTGGCGAAGTCGAGATGCTTGCGCCAGACATAGGGGGCCAGTTCCTTGAGGAAGGCCTCACCGACCGACTTGTCGCCGGCGCAGGGTCGCGCCTTGATCCAGGCCGCGCGCTCCCAATTCTGGCCGCGCACTTCGTAATAGGCCAAGGCCGCGTCAAACGAGATGGCCACCGGGGTCGAGCCGGGATCAGGACGAAGGCGCAGATCGGTGCGGAACACGTAGCCGCCCGCCTGCCGGTCCTCCATCAGACCGACCAGCTTCTGCACCATGCGCGAATAAATCTTGGTGGCTTCGAGCGGATCGGCGAGCACCGGCTTCTGCGGATCGAAGAAGGCGACGATGTCGATATCGGAGGAGTAGTTGAGTTCCCGCCCGCCATGCTTGCCCAAGGCAAAAATGGCCAGGCCGGAATTGGCGGCGCGCGCCTCTTCTGCGGAAATCGCCAGATGCCCCTTGTCAAAGGCCTGGCGCATCAGCAGGTCCAGCGCGGCGTCAAGAGCGGCATCGGCCAGATCGGACAAGGCTTCTGTGGCGCGAGCGGTGGTCCAGGCACCGCCGGTTTCGGCGACAGCCGCCAAAAGGGCAGTGCGGCCCTTGGCGCGGCGCAGTGCATGGGCGACCGCAGCTTCTTCATCCTCTCGTCCTGCGCGGCCCATTTCGCTCAGGAGATCGTCGAAGGCGCGATCCGGTCCCGCGTCCAGGGCCTGGGCGAGCCATTCGCCATGTGTGCGCGCCAGATCGAGAAGATAGGGCGCTGCCTCCAGCAGCGGACCAAGCGCGGGCGCCGCGGCGCCAAGGGCGCTGGCTACGTTGTCGGGCAGCTCGGTCAGCAATGCCTGAAACAGGGGGGTGTCGGTGGCCGGCAGTGGGGCAAGAATTGTGCTCATTTTTGAGGCATACCCTGCCCCCGCCGCCCCGGCAAGGCGGCGCGCTAGCGCGCGGGAAACTCCAGCACAGCGCGCACGCCGGGCGCGTTGTCCTCGATACAGAACGTGCCGCCATGGAGCCTCGCTACAGCGTTGACGAGCGACAGGCCGAGGCCCGAGCCAGTTTCGGACCGGCTCTTTTCGAGCCGGACAAAGCGTTCCAGCACCCGTTTGCGCTCCCCGTCCGGAATGCCGGGGCCATTATCTGCCACCGAAATGGATACCCGGTCGGCCTGTTGGCTCAGCGAGACATCAATTCTGCCCGACTTCCCGTCTTCAGGACGCGCATATTTCATGGCATTTTCGAGCAGGTTGACCATGGCCTGGCCGATCAGTTCCCGGTTGGCCTTGAGCCTAACGCCCTCGGCAATGCGGGTCTCGACCGCTATACCTTCGTCCTCGGCGACGGGACCGTAAAGTTCGGCAACGTCGGCGACAATCTCACTGATATTGATTTCGGAAAGCGCCCCGGACGGCGCACCGGCCTCGACGCGTGCGATCATGAGCAAGGCGTTGAAGGTCTGGATCAGGCGGTCGCTTTCGGCGATGACATTTTCGAGCGCCTGTTCCCGCGTTTCAACGCTGGCCGTGTCGCGCAAGGCCGCTTCGGCCTGATTACGCAGACGGGTCAGAGGGGTCTTGAGGTCATGGGCGACATTGTCGGTGACCTCTTTTAGGCCCTGCAGAAGCTGCTCGATCCGGTCGAGCATGGCGTTGAGGTTGGTCGCCAGGGCGTCAAATTCGTCATTCCGCCTGGTGACCGGCACACGTTCGGAAAGATTGCCCGACATGATCTTTGTCGAGGTCTGCTGGATGGTATCGATGCGCCGCAGCACCCGGCGCGCAGTAATACCGCCTGCGATCAGCGAGAACAGCACAATACCAACGACGCCAACCATGAAGCTCTGGAGAATGATGGCCGAGTAGCCCCGCCGCTCAACGACATCCCGCCCCACCACCAGGCGCATGCCATTGCCCAGCTCTATGGATCGGACCACCGCAATGCCCTCGCGCTGCCGGGGCGGGCGGCCTTCCTCGACCACATCGTCACCCAACGGATTGGGCCGTTCATAGTCGAAACTATAGACACCAGGATTGATCACCACCTCGGCCGGCACGTCAGCCACATTGCCGAGCAGATAGAGCCCTGCGGCATCGCCAAGGAAATAGATGCCGGGGCCCGGCTGTGAGGAGAGCCGGTTGACAGCGAAAGCCAGCGCCCGAATGCCCTGGTTGGTCTCGATGCGCTGGAACTGGCGGATTTCGCGATCAATGTCGTCGGTCTGCTGGCGCTGGATCTGCACACTCGATTGCCAACCGATAAATGCCATCAGCAGGATGGCAAAAACGATGAATATGGCAATGAATGTGGCCGTCAGCCGGACTGTGGATGTGCGCCAAACCTGGGCAAAGCGATTCACGGGCTACTCCCGGATCATATAACCGGCGCCGCGCACGGTGTGCAGAAGCGGATTGGCATGACCCTTGTCGATCTTGGAGCGCAGGCGGGACATATGCACATCGATGACATTGGTCTGGGGGTCGAAGTGGTAGTCCCAGACGTTCTCGAGCAGCATGGTGCGCGTCACCACCTTGCCGGCATTCTTCATGAGATATTCGAGCAGGCGGAATTCGCGCGGCTGGAGCAGGATATTCTCCCCATCGCGCTCGACCTTGCGGCTGAGACGATCGAGCGACAAGCCGCCAACGGTATAGCTGGTCGCTGCTTCGGCAGGGCTTGACCGGCGCGCCAGCACTTCGACGCGGGCCAGAAGCTCGGTGAAGGCATAGGGCTTGGTCAGATAGTCGTCGCCGCCGGCACGCAGGCCGGTGACGCGGTCATCGACTTCGCCAAGGGCAGACAGGATCAGCACGGGGGTCTTGTCATCTTCGGCCCGCAGGCTTTCCACGATGCTGAGGCCATCGCGGCGGGGCAGCATGCGGTCGACGATCAGCACATCGTAATCCATGCCCGAAGCCATGGCATAACCGGTTTCGCCGTCTGCGGCGTGATGTGTCACATGGCCGGCTTCATCGAGGGCCTGGACGAGATAGCTCGCCGCTTCGCGGTCGTCTTCGATGAGCAGGATCTTCACAGCTGACGCTCCGATAATTCTGGGAGATGGCCCCCGGGTAAACCCGGAGGCCAAGGTTTGTTATTCGGTATCGCCGATCGGCAGGCCAACGAAGCGGGCCTCTCCATCCCGGGCGATCTTGATCAGGACCGTGTTGAGACCCCGATCACGCACAGCCTGGACAGCCGCATCGAAATCGCCGGGCTCCGCCACGGGCTTGTTGTCCACTTCAAGGATCACATCACCGGTGGCAAAGCCGCGCTGAGCTGCAGCGCTGTCGCCGTCAACGTCCTGGATCAACAGCCCGCCTGAACCGTCACCATTGGGCACCAGGGTCATGCCCAGAGCCGTAGCGGCTTGGGGAAGGGCCTCGGGTGGTGTCGGCTGTTCGGGCGTTTCGGCTGCCGTCTCATCAAGCTGCTGGAGCTGAACCGAGATGGTGGTCTCGGCGCCGTCGCGCCAGATCGTCAGTTCGACGGTGCTGTCAGGGGCCTTGCTGGCAATAGTGCGGCTGAGATCAAGCGCGTCATCGATCCGCTCACCATCGACTTCGATGATGATGTCGCCCGATTCAACGCCTGCGGCACCAGCCGGACCATCCTCGGTGGGTTCGCGAACGATGGCACCACGCGCGTCGGGCAGGCCGACACTATCGGCGATATCGCGGCTGACGTCCTGGATCGAAACGCCGAGATAGCCACGGGTCACCGTGCCGTCCTGGATAAGCTGATCAACAATCAGCTTCACAGTACGGGACGGAATAGCGAACGCAATACCGACATTGCCGCCCGTGGGGGAATAGATGGCCGTGTTCACACCAACCACTTCACCATTGACGTTGAAGGCCGGCCCTCCCGAGTTCCCAGTGTTCACAGCAGCGTCGATCTGCAGGAAGTCACCATAGTTGGAACCGCCGATGTCGCGGCCGGCGCCGGAGATGACACCCACGGTCACAGTGCCACCCAGGCCGAAGGGATTGCCCACCGCCACGACCCAGTCACCGACGCGGCTGGGTTCCAGATCGTTCTCGAAAGTGACGAATGGCAGGTCCTCGCCCTCAATCTTGAGTACGGCAAGGTCGGTGCGTTCGTCGGTGCCGACAATTTCGGCGACCTGTTCGGAACCGTCCTCGAAGACCACCGTGACCTTGGTTGCGTCTTCAACCACATGGTTGTTGGTGACCACATATCCGTCATCGGAAATGATGAAGCCGGAACCTGCCGCCATGAAGCGGCGCGGTGCACTCTGTCCACCCGGCGCACCTGGACCGTTGGGGCCACCGAACTGGTCGAAGAAGTCGCGGAACGGATGGTCTTCGGGCAGATCGGGGAAATTGAACTCGAAGTTGAAATCACGGCCACCGCGCTGGACGGTGCGACCGGGGGCCTCGGCCTCGACCAGGATGGAGACCACGGCAGGCTTAACCGCCTCGACAAGATCGGCGAAGCCCTGCTGAACCTGTGCCTGAGGCACAACGATCTGCGCGGCGTTCTGCATCTGCGCATTGGCAGCCTGGCCTGTAAGGACAAAAGCGGTGGAAACGCCGCCGACGCCGACCAGAAGGGCCAGTGCCGATGCGCCCAGCCAATGGCGGGTGCGCGAAAGAATAGTCGAACGCATGGGAACGTATCTCCTTCGTTAAGCTCTCAACAGCTTGTGGCGATACGTATGCAACGGCGCGCCTTTCTATGAAGTTGCGCCAAGATTAAGCTTTGGCAATGTTGCAGGCGGGATTGTGTCAGGCCCCGGTCTTGTCGCTGCCATGTTTCAGGGCTTCGAGCGCGGTGGCCTCTTCCGCAGTCAGGCCTTCGGCAGGTATCGCGGCGTGTCGCCTGCGCGCGATGAACAGGGCAATCAGGCCGACGAGAAGCAGCAGCGGCGCGGCCACCCAAAGCAGCACTGTATGGGGCCCGAGACGCGGATTGAGCAGCACATATTCGCCATAGCGATCAACGACATACTGCTCAACCTCGGCATTGGTATCACCGGCAATCAGGCGCTCGCGCACCAGCACGCGCAGATCGCGCGCCAGGTCCGCATCGCTGTCGTCGATAGACTGGTTCTGGCAAACCAGGCAGCGCAGCCCGGCCGAAATATCGCGCGCCCGCTGCTCCAGGGCCGGGTCAGGCAGAATCTCGTCAGGCCCAAGCGCCTGAGCTGCCGATGGCAGAAACAGCAGCAGACACATCAGCGTGACACGTAGCATTACCGGGACGCCTCCAGCTTTGCCTTGCGCGCCGCCTGCGGCACACCGAAGCGGACACGGCGGTCGCTCAGCGACAGGATGCCGGCGCCGGACATGACCAGCGCCCCGATCCAGATCAGCAGAATATAAGGCTTGTGCCAGACCCGGATGACATGGGTGTCTTCCAGAGGCTCACCAAGCTGCAGATAGAGCTGGGACAGGCCATAGCTCTGGATCGCCGCTTCCGTGGTTGGCGTGCCGCTCGCCACATAGGTCCGGCGTTCAGGCATCAGGACCGCGGTGCCCCCATTCGGGCCGGTCACCGTGAACACGCCGGTGTCTGCCAGGTAATTGGCGCCTTCAAGCTGTTCGAAGCTCTCAAAGGCAATCTCATAGCCTGACAGTTCGGCGGTTTCACCGGGGTTGAGCGTGGTAACCAGCTCGGTCTCCCAGGCAGAGACCGAAACAATGCCCAGCACTGTCAGGCCCAGTCCCATATGACCAATCGCCGTCGACCAGATGCTACGGGGCAATCCCGCCAGCCGCCGCAGGCTCTCGGCCAGCGGAATGCGCCCGAGTCGGCTGCGCTCGATCAGTTCGGCAATTGCGCCGAAGGTCACCCAGAACCCAAGCAGCAGCCCGATCGGCACCAGCGAGATCGAATTGCCCGCCAGGGCCGAAATGAGAATAGCGAGGAAAACCGCCAACGCGGCAAACCCCATCAGGCGCTGCCCGGCGGCCACCAGATCAGCCCGTTTCCATGCCAGGAGCGGGCCAAAGGGCAGGACCAGCAGGAGCGGCGCCATCAGCGCACCAAAGGTGAAATCGAAGAATGGCGCGCCGACCGAGATGGTGGTTCCGGTTAGCGCGTCGAGCAGCAACGGGTAAAGCGTGCCGACCAGCACGGCTCCAACAGCGGTGGCCAGGAACAGATTGTTGAGAATGAGCGCGCCTTCACGGCTGATCGGGGCGAACAAGCCGCCCTGACGCAGTGCCGGAGACCGGATCGCGAAGAGCAGAAAGGCGCCGCCGATGAGCACTGCCAGCATGGCCAGAATCACAAGACCACGGGTCGGATCGCTGGCAAAGGTGTGCACCGACGTCAGAATGCCCGAGCGCACCAGGAAGGTGCCGAGCAGAGACAGCGAGAAGGTGATGATGGCCAGAAAGATCGTCCAGATCTTGAGCGCGTTGCGCTTTTCCATGACCAGAGCCGAGTGCAGCAACGCCGTGCCGGCCAGCCAGGGCATGAAGCTGGCGTTTTCCACCGGGTCCCAGAACCACCAGCCGCCCCAGCCGAGCTCGTAATAGGCCCAGTATGAGCCCATGGCGATGCCCAAGGTCAGGAAGACCCAGCTCAGCATGGTCCAGGGACGCACCCAGCGCGCCCAGGCCTGATCGATGCGACCCGAGATCAGCGCGGCAATGGCAAAGGAAAAGCAGATCGAAAAGCCGACATAGCCCGCATAGAGCAGCGGCGGGTGAATGGCGAGACCCACATCCTGCAACACTGGATTGAGGTCGCCGCCCTCCAATGGTGCAGGCGACAGCCGTGCGAAGGGGTTGGAAGTAAAAAGCGTAAAGCCGGCAAAGGCCGCGGTCAGAAGGCTTTGCGTGCCGAGAACAAGATTGGTCAGATCGGACGGCAGGCTGCGGCTGAATGCGGCCGCCAAAGCGCCAAACAGCACCAGGATCAACACCCAGAGCAGCATGGAGCCTTCGTGATTGCCCCAGACGCCTGAGATCTTGAAGATCAGGGGTTTGAGCGAATGCGAATGATTGGCCGCCAATGCGAGGCTGAAATCGGACACCACGAAGGCATGTACCACCGCCAGAAAGGCCACTGAAACCAGAACGAATTGCAGGATGGCGGCCTGACCGAGCACTGCGGCCAGCCGTTCACCGCGCCGCCAGAGCAGCAGCCCGCCCATTGCCGAAACGACGGCAATGGCGAAGGCGAGAACCAGGGCGAAATGTCCAAGCTCGATGCTCACTGGACAGCCTCCTCCGGCCGCCACTCACCCTGCGCCTTGAGCGCCTCGACGACTTCCTTGGGAATATAGTTTTCGTCGTGCTTGGCCAATACATTGCTGGCCTGAAAGCGCCCATCCGAACCAAGGCTGCCCTCTGCAACGACCCCCTGCCCTTCGCGGAACAGATCGGGCAGGATGCCGACATAGCGGGCCACGATGTCATGTCCGCCATCGGTGATGGTGAACACGTTGTCCTGTCCGTCGCGCGCCCAGCTGCCTTCCTTGACCAGTCCGCCGAGGCGGATCGCCTGACCCGGAGCGACTTCGCGCGCGATCACGTCACTGGGTGCGTAGAAGAACACGATCTGGTCACGCAAGGCCGTCAGCACCAGTGCCGTGGCGATCGCGACCACAACGGCCAGACCTCCAATAACGGCCAGGCGCTTCTGCTTGCGGGTCATGCCGCGGCGGGCGTTTGCCGGCATGGTCATTGATCATCTCCGTTCAGCGTCAGGCCAGCATCAAGAGCGAGCGTATCGAGTTCACCACGATCAAAGGCAGCGGGATAGGCGATTACAGCGGCATCATAAGCGCGCTGCGCATTGTCCCGATCATTCAACACCAGATAGGACCGGACAAGCTGGCTCCATTCTTCGACAGAACCGCCCTCAGCATATAGCCGATCGGCAAGGCCACCAACCATGCCCTGGATCATCTCGGCCTGGTCCGCGGCCGTTGTGTCGACGCCATTATTTGCCGCAACCGCCAATCCCTGCCGCGCTGCGGGCAACCAGGATTCATTGCCCTGCGCCAAGTTGATGGCTTGCTGCCAATAGGTCTGGGCCTCGTCATAGCGACCAAGTCGCATGAACTCGGCAGCCAGATAGAGACGCGAGCGCACATGACCAGCATCCGCTGCGACGGCTTGTTCAAGCTGATCCATCGCCTCGTCGGATCCGGCACCATTGGCATCAAGTAACAGCGCTTCGGCCAGATCGGTGCGCAGGTCGGCGCTCGGGACGGACAATGCCATCACCCGGCGATAGGCCTCCGCAGCATCGGCAAAACGGCCCATTTCTAGATAGGCCGGCGCAATCACCTGCCATCCGCGCAGATCGTCTGGCGCTTCGATCAACCGCGCCTCGATCCGCGCCACCGCATCATCAAGATCAAGGGATTGTGCAACCAGTTCCGGCCGATCGGCCAAGGGTTGGGCCGGCAGGTCGGGACGCCCCAGAAACGCGTAAAGAGCCAGGCTCAGCGCAGCGGTTATGGCCAGTCCGGACAGGAGCTGTAGCTGACCGAAAGATCTGGCGGGCACCGGATCGGGCGCTGCCTTGTCGCGCAGAATTTCGCGGGCCAGTTCGCCCTTGGCGGCCAGCGCCTGGCTGGCATCGAGCTTGCCACTGCGCTCATCGGCTTCGATGGCATCAAGCGCCAGCCGAAAATGTCTGTTCTGATCTGCCATTTCGCCGGTCGTCGCGTTGACCGTGCGACCCGCCGCCGCATAGAACAAGGCAGCGCAGGCAATGGCGGTAACGGCAATGGCAATCGACCAGAAAATCATGGGCCCCAAACGCTTGTCTGCCAGACGCGGCAAGGCATGGCCCTCTATAAGCCGAATGCGGCAAAAAACCATCAAAACAGCGCGTGAAAGCAAGGACGCATTGCCACAGGGGCCGGTGGTCGCAGGCCTATTTGCCGCATGAGCGACGCCGAATTCGACTTTGCGATCTTTGGTTCGACCCCAATGGCTCAGCTTCTGGCGGGGCTGCTGGGCGGCGAACATGGCCGGAAAGTCTTGCTCATCGGGCAGAATCGGGCAGGCTATCGTCTACCGCGCGGCGTTGACCTTTCCGTGGGACCAATTACACGGCCACAAAGCTGGGCCATGCTGACTGGTACTTCTGCGGAGGCCGCTCGTCTGGCAACCCGGATTGCCGGTCGAAGTGCCCTTTCTCGTGTCGACCCCATCTTCTTTGCCGAGGACCCCCGCGCCGTTGAAGCCCTCTCCCACATGCGCCACATGGCTGGGGGATTTGGCATTGCGGCCGAACAAGTTGGGCAATCCGCGCTGGGCGGCAATCGTTCAGGCATGGTC
>Ga0098074_1000895_pt1 | contig 17155 bp, 28 predicted proteins | sample 32_taG_FD_75064 | JGI IMG/M metagenome (GOLD analysis project Ga0098074, IMG submission 75064) | Marine viral communities from the Gulf of Mexico - 32_GoM_OMZ_CsCl metaG | ecosystem: Environmental > Aquatic > Marine > Oceanic | place: Atlantic Ocean: Gulf of Mexico | collected 2015-07-12
CGATCCAAAGCGCGCGCGCGAGTTTTACGGATGTTCCAGTCTGCAACGCCTCTTCGCCATAGGCTAATCCCGCGCCCACGACCGAGCTGGTATCGTGAATGGCCAGCGCGCTCCAAAGGCCAAAGCTATGCTGGTTCATCTCTAAGGCTTCGCCGATAGGCGGGAAGATCACGAGCGCCAGCGCATTCAGCACGAAGACAACCGCGAGCGCCACCGCCACCGCGCCGGAGCGGGCATGAATGACAGGCGCTATGGCGGCAATCGCGCTGCCTCCGCAAATGGCCGTGCCGACTGTGATCAGAAGCCCGTTCTCACGGTTTACCTTGAGAGCGCACGCCAAACCAAGGCCGAGCGTCATAATGAGAGTGATGGAAATGGCGGTATAGAGTACTCCGCTCGCCCCTGCTTGCAGCACGTCGATTAAATTCATACCTGCGCCAAGGCCGATGACACACCATGCCAGCAAAGTTTTAGGCAGCTTCTCGGTTTGCGCCGCATAGGGATTGCCGAGCACTAATGCACAAAGCACACCTATAACCAGCGCCAGCGCAGGGTTAATTACGGGCGCAAGGCTTAAAAGTGCTAAAGCAGGTAGTAAGTATTTTGCGGGGGCGTGTTTGTTCATTTCATCAGCTTATCATTAAAAAAGCGGCCCGCTGGGAGCCGCTTTTTTATATTCGTATGCTCGCAAGCCTTAAGCGGTTGCGGCTTTCTTTTCTTGTGCTTCTTCTTCGAAGTCAGAATCGTTGAATTGAACAGGGCCTGAATCTTTGCCTTTGGCATCAACATCGCGGTCAACCAGTTCGATCACGGCCATCGGCGCAGAATCGCCGTAGCGGAAACCGGCTTTCAGGACGCGTGTGTAACCGCCCGGGCGGCTTTCATAACGCTCGCCAAGAACGTCGAACAATTTTTTAACCTGCAGCTCATCGCGCATGATAGAGATCGCGCGGCGACGATTGGCCACGGCTGTTTCCGGCTTATCAACGGATTTTTTTGCCAGTGTGATCAGCTTCTCGACGTAAGGCTTGAGTTCTTTTGCCTTTGGCAGCGTGGTTACGATCTGCTCGTGCTTGATCAGCGCGGCAGCCATATTCGCAAACATAGCCTTACGGTGGCTGGTTGTGCGGTTTAATTTACGTTGTTTGATACGGTGTTTCATTTCGTACCCTTTCCAGCCCTTCGGCCTTATCTGCGGCCTCCCGCGGGAGAACCATTCTACAATCCGCTCGGCACCCTTAATACAAAAGTTACAAAGCGGGGTGGACACAATGTCCAAGTTAAATAAGCGGGAGCGCCTATGCAGCGCGCCCACTGTAATGATTAGAACTGTTGTTCATCAACCTTTTTGGCCAGCTCTTCGATGTTTTCCGGCGGCCAGCCTTCAACCTGCATACCAAGATGCAAGCCCATATTGGTCAGCACTTCCTTGATTTCATTCAAAGACTTACGGCCAAAGTTTGGCGTACGAAGCATATCGCCTTCGGATTTCTGAACCAGATCCCCGATATAAACGATATTGTCATTTTTCAGACAATTCGCAGAACGTACGGAAAGCTCGAGCTCTTCAACCTTCTTAAGAAGGTTTTTGTTGAACGGAAGCTCTTGCGCTTCTTCCTGCTCCTGGGCTTCTTTCGGCTCATCGAAGTTGATGAAGACCTGAAGCTGGTCTTGCAGAATGCGCGCGGCATAGGCCACAGCATCTTCGGGTGTGATCACGCCGTTGGTTTCGATCGACAATGTCAATTTGTCAAAGTCGGTGATCTGGCCAACGCGGGTATCTTCCACATCGTAAGAAACCTTACGCACTGGAGAGAAAACGGAATCAATAGGAATAAGACCAACAGGACATTCTTCCGGACGGTTCTGCGCGGCTGGGCGGTAGCCCTTACCGGTATTGACGATCAGCTCCATAGAAAGCTTCGCGCCTTTATCCAGTGTACAGATGACAAGGTCAGGGTTCATAATTTCGATATCAGCGCCGGCCTCAATCTGGGCGGCGGTGACTTCACATGGGCCTTCAGCCTGAAGACGCATTTTCTTCGGGCCTTCAGCGTGCATGCGCACAGCCAATGCCTTGATGTTCAGGATAATGTCGGTCACATCTTCACGAACGCCTTCGATGCTCGAGAATTCATGCACAACACCGTTAATCTGCACGGCCGTTACAGCCGCGCCCTGTAAGGACGAGAGCAAAATACGGCGCAGGGCATTACCAAGCGTCAAACCAAAGCCGCGCTCGAGAGGTTCTGCAACCACTTTACCAACATGTGTGTTGGCTTTGTGGGATATTTCAAGCTTTGACGGCTTGATCAATTCAATCCAGTTTTTATGTATCATTTTTTAGTACCTTTCACATCATCCGGCTCTTAACCGGCCTCTTGTTCTGTCTTCCATCTTTATTCCCTGATGTCGTTACTCGCTCTTCGCCTGAAACCTCGGCTTCATCGCTCGTGCCTAATCAGAAAATAAACCTGTTCAACATGGTTTAAAGGGCTTCCCGCACCACGCGGAAAACCCGTGAAAATTTAATTATACGCGGCGGCGTTTTGGCGGACGGCAGCCATTGTGTGGAATAGGTGTAATGTCCTGAATTCCTTTAACAACGAAGCCGATCGACTGGAGCGCGCGCAGAGCAGATTCACGGCCAGAGCCGGGACCTTTTACGCGAACATCAAGTTCTTTCATGCCGTGTTCCTGTGCCTTACGGCCAGCATCTTCAGCGGCAATCTGCGCCGCATATGGCGTAGATTTACGAGAGCCTTTAAAGCCCATCATACCGGCAGATGACCATGATACAACATTGCCTTGCGCGTCAGAGATCGTGACAAGGGTGTTGTTGAATGTCGCATTAACGTGAGCCACGCCGGTTGCGATATTCTTCTTCTCTTTTCTTTTAGCCTTAGGTTTAGCCATTGTTCAAACCCTTCCTTACTTCTTCTTGCCAGCGATAGGTTTCGCCGGGCCTTTGCGTGTACGCGCATTTGTTTTTGTTTTCTGACCGCGAACAGGCAGACCCAGACGGTGACGCATTCCGCGGTAACATTTCATGTCCATCAAGCGTTTGATGTTCATGGAAACTTCGCGGCGCAAATCCCCTTCGATCAGCATGCCACTGGAATCGATCTCTGTACGGAGACGGTTCAGCGTATCTTCATCCACGTTACCCATGCGGGTTTGCGGATCAATGCCAAGCTTGTCACATAATTTAAATGCTGTTGTACGGCCAATGCCGTGAATGTAAGTGAGCGCAATCGGAATACGCTTCTTATCAGGTACGTTAACCCCTGCAATACGAGCCATAAGACTTTCCTTTTCAATTTTGAGCCAAACCGTATACGGATCAACGCTAGCGCGCCATCACCATCCGGTTTGTAAACCTCAGGTTACAATAAACATGCGGACTATAAGGATTTACAAGGGCTTGTCAAGCTTTTCTTAGCCTTGAAAAACAGTAATAATCAAAACGAGAAAGCACACTCGAAAAGCTTCAATTAACCCATCGCGCATTCTGGCGAGCGGTCTGACGAATTGCTTTTGATCACGGCTTCCAATTGTTTGGTCACGTCCTCGATCGGCTGCATACCATCAATCGGCTTCACGCCCGTGCGCTGCTCGTAATACGGCAGAACTTCGGCGGAGTAGTCGCGGTAGGCGCTCAGGCGTTTTTTCAGCGCCTCGACATTATCATCGCTGCGCCCCTCTTCGGCGGCGCGCTTTTTGATACGCTCGACGATTGGGGCGTCATCGACTTTCAACTCCAGCACCAAATCAATTTTATGACCGCGCGCGGCCAACATATCATCCAATGCCTTGGCTTGCGCAACAGTGCGGGGGAAGCCGTCGAAAATCGCGCCTTTGGAACATTCGCCAGAATCAATGCGCTTGGCGATCATTCCGATCACGATATCATCAGCCACAAGCGCGCCCTCATCCATCAGCTTTTTGGCCTCAACGCCGAGCGGCGTACCGGCACTGACTTCTTCGCGGAGCATATCGCCGGTCGAGAGTTGCTTCATGCCGTATTTGTCTTCGATAATCTTGGCTTGTGTGCCTTTACCGGCACCGGGGGGGCCAAAAAATATAAGGTTCATGCTTATGTCTCCTCGAACTCGTTTAGCGCTTTTTACGGCCACTTAATTTAGCCTTTTTCATCAGCCCCTCATATTGATGGGCAATCAGATGGGAATGGATTTGCTGGACTGTATCCAATGTCACCGTCACGACAATCAAAAGGCTGGTACCACCAAAATAGAACGGCATATTATATTGTGCAATCATAAATTCAGGCAACAAACACACAAAGACCAGATACGCAGCGCCGATACAGGTAATTCGCGTCAGTACAAAGTCCAGATAATCGGCCGTATTCTTACCGGGGCGAATACCCGGTATGAAGCCGCCATATTTACGCAAAGTCTCTGCATTTTCCTGCGGGTTGAAGACGATGGCGGTATAGAAGAACGCGAAGAATGCAATCAGACCACCATATAACAGCATATAGCTTGGCTGGCCGTGGGATAGATGTTGTTGCACAAAGCTTGTCCACTCGCTGTCTTGCAATTGGGTAAAGCCGATCACCGTTAATGGCAGCAGCAGTAAAGCAGAGGCAAAGATCGGCGGGATAACGCCGGAAGTATTAAGCTTTAGCGGCATGTGGTTGGTTTGCCCCTGCGCCATTTTATTACCGACCTGACGTTTAGGATATTGCACCACCACGCGGCGCTGGGCGCGTTCCATGAAGACGATAAAGGCAATTACGCCTGTTACCATCACGAACAGAGCCAGCAACTCGAGGAAGTTAAACTGCCCCTGACGGCCAAGCTCCAATGTGGAGGCAATGGCGCGCGGAAGCTCGGCGACAATACCGGCGAAAATAATCAGTGAGATACCGTTTCCAATACCGCGGCTTGTGATCTGCTCACCCAGCCACATCAGAAACACCGTACCGCCGACAATGGTGATCATCGTGGACACGATAAAGAAGATGCCGGGATCAATCACGGCACTGCCGCTCGGCCCTTGCATATTTTGCAAACCAACGGCCAGGCCGTAAGCCTGAACCGAAGCCAAAAGCACGGTTAGGTAGCGGGTATATTGGTTTATTTTCTGGCGTCCGGCCTCGCCCTCTTTCTTGAGAGCCGACATTTTCGGCGACATGGAGGATGCCAGTTGCATGATAATAGAGGCCGAAATGTATGGCATGATGTTCAGCGCAAAAATGGTCATACGCTGTAAGGCGCCGCCGGAGAACATATTGAACATGTCCAGAATACCGCCGCCTTTTTGCGTAAAGATGTCGCGCCAGACATGTGGATCAATACCCGGCACCGGAATATACGTACCCAAACGATAGACCAGAAGCGCCAAAACCACGAATAGCAGCCTGCGTTTCAGTTCTGTCGCCTTGGAGAATGCACCCCAGTTTACATTCTTTGCCATTTGTTCAGCGGCTGAAGCCATAAAAGAGTCCTTACCTCAAATTATAAAAAGAAGTATGAGTCATAGCGAAATCACGCGCAGGATACAAGATCAAAGCGGACTCTTCTCCATAAGTTTTTATTTTGCATATTTTTAAGAGCGTACAGTAAATGCTGTGCAGGTAAAAACTTACCAATTCGTGCATTGCGAGGCCACATGCGCGTATTCTTCGGCGGTATCGATTTTCAACTGACGTTTCATCACAACCGATTGCATATGGCCCATATATTCATCCACGGCGGAAGATATTGATTTTTGCATATCGCGCTGCATGAATTCGCGGTTTACGCTCGCCATTGCTTTGGGACGGCCGAAATCACGCGCTGCGCGCTGGATATGGGTTTTCAGCTTCGGTGCATACTCGTTTTGAAAACGGACAAAGGTATCAATATGCTTTTGTTCATGCACCAGAACGGCCTCGAACTCGCACGAGCCGGATTCATAATTACGGGCAATCATTACAGAAGGATGAATAATAAAATTGGCCTGTATCGTCTGTATACGCAGGCATGAAACACTACCTTCGTTTTTGGTTTCAAAGGTCATGTTCAAATCCACACTCATGGGGCCGCCGCCCAGACCAAGGATATTGGGGCGGCCCGGTCGATAGGCGCCTGTATGGAGCTGCGTTAAGCCTGCCGAGCTGAAATTCCTGATATATTCCGTCGGCATGCGCAGTGTTTTGACAATAACTTGCGGCGCCATGTAACCGCAATCAATGGCATAAGCCTTTGGGCTATAGGCAATCAGGATAAAGCACGCGCATAAAGCGGACAGGATTATATTCAATTTCAACATTTTATAAACCGCAATTCCCACAACGATGAAAACATAAAAAAAATCTAGCACAAAAGACGAGAAAGCCGCATCAAAAAAGCCCGCATAAATTGCGGGCTTGTTGATATCTTTATAGCAAAAAATTTATTTCGCGGCCTTCTTGGCAGCAGCTTCTTTCTCGCCGCGCTTCTTAACAGGAGCGACCGACTTGTCGATCAACGTGATCTTACCACCGGCTTTTTCAACAGCGGCGGTTGCACCGGCGCTGGATTTGGTGATGGTCAGGTTGATCTTGCTTTTCAGCTCTCCGCTGGCCAGCAATTTAATACCGTCGCGCTTGCGGCGTACAACACCAGCAGCGATCAATGCATCTTCAGTGACATCATTCTTGGTATCAAGTTTTTTGTTATCAATCGCCTTTTGCAAGCGGTCAAGCGTCACTTCAACCAAATTGGTCGCGAATTTCTTATTACTGAAACCAAATTTCGGCAAGCGGCGCGCCAAAGGCATCTGACCACCTTCGAAGCCTTTAATCGCCACACCGGAGCGTGATTTCTGACCCTTTTGACCGGCACCGGATGTTTTTCCCTTACCGGAACCAATACCGCGACCAACGCGCATGCGGCCTTTAACGGAGCCGGACTTTGGTTGTAATTCATTCAGTTTCATCGTTTTAATCCTTATTGTCTTGCCGCGCTTAATGATTAAGCCGCATCTTCCACTTTTACAAGGTGTTTCACTTTATTAATCATGCCGCGCACGGAAGGTGTATCTTCCAATGTGCTGGTGCGGTGCATTTTGTTCAAACCCAAGCCAATCAAAGTTGCACGCTGATAAGCCTGACGACCGATCGGGCTACCGATTTGTGTTACCGTCACGGTTTTACCGGATGGTGTTTTCTTTTGCTTTGCAGGCGCGGCTTTTTTTGCAGCAGCAGGCTTGGCATCTGCCTTTTTCGCCTCTGTCTTTGCAACAGCAGGTTTCGCGTCTGCTTTCTTGGCAGCAGGCTTCTTCGCAGGAGCCTTTTTCTTTGTTTCGTCTTTGGTATCAGCCATCGGTTTTATCCCTTAATAAATAACTTAATCTTCGTCAGCGATTTTTTCTTCTGTCGCTTCACCCGCTGTACGAGCCGCTTCACGGTTAGAAACGATATCGCTCACTTTTTGATTGCGGCGTCCGGCCACGTGGCGCGGGCTCTGCATTTCTTTCAGCGCGGCAAACGTCGCGTTCACCATGGAATACGGGTTGTTCGACCCAATTGCCTTGGCAACAATGTCCTGAATACCGACAGCTTCGAACACTGCGCGCATCGGACCACCGGCAATAATACCGGTACCTGGCGTGGCGGAACGAAGAAGGACGCGTCCGGCGCCGTGGCGGCCTCTCACGTCATGGTGAATTGTGCGGCCTTCACGCAGTGGAACGCGGATCATTTCGCGTTTTGCCTGATCGGTGGCTTTCTTGATTGCTTCAGGCACTTCTTTGGCTTTACCACTGCCGTAACCGACGCGACCTTTACCATCGCCGACAACAACCAATGCGGCAAATCCGAAACGACGTCCACCTTTTACAACCTTTGCAACGCGGTTAATACCAACCAAGCGTTCAATTAGTTCAGGTTCTTCTCTTTGTTGTTCTTGTGGGGCTCCACGTGCCATAACTTACTTCCTTTTCCTAAAACCTTAAAATTCCAGTCCGCCTTCACGCGCACCGTCTGCCAATGCTTTTACACGGCCATGATAGATAAAACGGCCACGGTCGAATACAATCTTTTCGACACCGGCTTTTTTCGCGCGGGCGGCAATCAATTTACCAACCTCGGCAGCCGCAGCAGCGTTTGACCCTGATTTCAACTTCTCGCGCAAATCTTTATCCAGCGTAGAAGCCGAAGCCACGGTCACGCCTTTAATGTCATCAATAACCTGCGCATAAATCTGCTTACCGGAACGGAAAACAGACAGACGCGGGCGAACCTCGCGGTTCGGGTTGCTCAAAATATTCACGCGGCGGATTTTATTCCGTGTGCGGAAATTACGTCTTTGTGCTGATGTTAACTTCGCCATAATTAGCCTCTTACTCTTTCAAATCTTATTTTTTCTTGCCTTCTTTACGCAGGACATATTCATCCACGTAACGAATACCTTTACCTTTGTAAGGCTCAGGTGGCTTGAAGCCTCTAATATTCGCAGCAACCTGACCGACTTGCTGTTTATCGATACCTGTAACGGTGATCGCAGTCTGTTTTTCAACTTCGACTTTGATGCCATCAGGAATGCGGTATTTCACATCGTGTGAGAAACCAAGCGCAAGAACAAGTTCCTGCCCCTGAAGATTGGCACGGTAACCAACCCCTTTAATCTCAAGCTTCTTTGTATAGCCTTCGCTCACGCCGACTACAATGTTGTCAACCAGCGTACGCATGGTCGGCCAGATCTGACCGGCAAAGCGTGTATCATTTTTCGGGCTTAGCTTCACAACTTTGGCAGTTTTGCCATCGTCATTTGCGACGTCCGCCAACTCAATCGCCACTTCATCGTGAACGCTGAGGCTCAGCTCGCCGAGTTTTCCCTTGGCTTTTAATTCCTGACCATTGATCTGGATATCAACACCTTCAGGAACAGCAACCGGATTTTTTCCAATACGTGACATTGTAAACTACCTTCTTCCTAGAACACCTGACAGAGGATCTCGCCGCCAACATTCGCCGCGCGGGCTTTGCTGTCTGCGATCACACCCTGCGGTGTTGATAAAACCAAGATACCCAAACCGTTATAGAAACGAGGCATATCTTTTACATTTGTATAAATACGGCGACCGGGCTTTGATACGCGGTCGATCTTACGGATAACGCCGCGACCTTCTGCATATTTCAGGTACACAACAATGTCTTTCTTGTTGTTGTCCAGATCCACGACTTTATAGTCACGGACAAAACCTTCGTCCTTCAAAACCTTACACACATTCTCGTGCAGGTTTGAAAACGGAGCCTTAATTGTTTCTTTTGCCGCCTGTTGACCGTTACGAATACGTGTCAGCAAATCGCCAAGGGGATCGTTCATCGACATCTTAAAATCCTCCTACCAGCTTGACTTTGTTACGCCCGGAAGCTCGCCGCGTGATGCAAGATCACGAAGAGCGATACGGGACAGGTTAAACTTACGATAATATGAGCGCGGACGGCCTGTCAGGGCACAACGGTTACGCTGACGTGTTTTGGATGAGTTGCGTGGCAGTTCAGCCAGTTTCAACACAGCCTGAAAACGCTCTTCAGCCGGAATGCTTTGATCACGAATAACCGCTTTCAGCTCCGCACGCTTACCAGCGTAACGCTTTGCGAGCTTCTTGCGCTTGATTTCGCGTTCTATCATACATACTTTTGCCATTGTTTTTCCTCTTTGCTCCAGTAATTCCTAGTTGTTGAACGGCAGTTTAAAGCCGCGCAATAATTCTTTAGCTTCTTCATCTGTTTTTGCAGATGTACAAATCACGATGTCCAAACCGCGGATCTGGTCTACTTTGTCGTAGTTGATCTCTGGGAACACGATATGTTCTTTCATACCCATGGCATAATTGCCGCGGCCATCAAAGCTCTTGCCGTTGATACCGCGGAAGTCGCGGATACGAGGCATAGAGATTGTCACCAAACGATCAAGAAATTCGAACATTTGTTGACGACGCAGTGTCACTTTACAACCAATGGCCATATCTTCACGGATCTTGAAAGATGCGTTGGACTGGCGGGCCTTGGTGATCAAAGGCTTCTGACCGGCGATCAAGCCAAGATCATTCGCAGCATTTTCTATGTGCTTGCGGTCTTGTGTTGCCTGACCAACGCCCATGTTCAAAACGATCTTCTCCAGCTTCGGAACTTCATGGACATTTTTATATCCATATTTCTTCTGCATCGCGGGAGCGATCTCTTTTTCGTATAATTCCTGATAACGTGTTTTAGCCATTTTATTTTCTCACTTCTGCCAAATCTTATTCAACGGTTTCGCCGGACTTTTTAGCCACACGAATTTTCTTGCCGTCTTTCAAAGTTGTGTAACCAACGCGTGTTGCTTCGCCTGTTTTCGGGTCGGCCAATGCCACGTTCGACACATGAATGCTCTTTTCGATCTTCTCGATACCGCCGGAAGAAATCTGTGACGGCTTCTTGTGACGGGTCGCCATATTCACGCCTTGTACAACAACGCGGGATTTCGAGGTCAGTACGCTTAGCACTTCGCCTTTTGCGCCCTTATCCTTACCCGTCAAAACGACGACTTTATCGCCCTTTTTAATTTTCATCTTCGGTTGTGCCATTGTCTTAAACCTTTTTCATCAAACCTGAATTTATAGTACTTCACCGGCCAGCGAGATAATCTTCATATATCCCTTGGCGCGAAGCTCTCTTGTTACCGGGCCAAAAATACGTGTGCCGATCGGCTCGCCATTGGTACTGATAATCACGCACGCATTGCTGTCGAAACGGATTTTCTCACCGTAACCACGCTGAAGACCGTGACGTGAGCGCACGATCACCGCGCGGCGCACATCGCCCTTTTTCACTTTACCGCGTGGGATAGCATCTTTTACAGATACGATCACAACATCGCCGATATTGGCTGTGCGGCGCTTCGATCCACCAAGAACCTTTACGCACTGAACCTGTCTTGCACCACTGTTATCCGCAACATCCATGCGGGATTGCATCTGGATCATTTTTTAGCATCCTTCTTAGCAGTTGTTTTCTTTGCCGCAGGCTTTTTGGCCGCTGGCTTCTTCTCATCAGCTGATTTGGCCGGAGCCTTTTTTTCTGCTGTTTCTTTTTTGGCCGCAGGCTTGTCGTCTTTTTTCGCGGCGGGCTTAGCGGCAGCGGCCTTCTTGGGCGCAGGCGCTTTTGCCTTTACTTCAGGCTCTTTACCGTCAACCAGCACAGTCCAGCGCTTGGTTTTGGAGATCGGGCGGCATTCGATAATCTGAACGCGGTCACCGGCCTTGAAATGATTGGCTTCGTCATGCGCGGAGAACTTGTCCGAACGCTTAACATATTTTCTGTAAACGGGGTGTTTGAAGCGGCGCTCGACAAGAACTGTAATTGTCTTGTCTGTCTTATCGCTAACAACATCACCTTCAAGTATACGACGTGGCATGGGCTTACTCCTTCATATCCTACTTACTTGGCCGCTGCTTTTTTAGCTGCTGGCTTGGTTGTCTTTTTTGCGGCCGGTGCATCTGCTTTCTTAGCAGGCGCCTTTTTGGCCGGAGCTTTTTTTGCAGCAGCAGCCTTATCAGCAGGCTTTGCATTTAAATACGTCTTGATGCGGGCCACAGTGCGGCGCTTTTTACGCATATCAGACGTATTGTCCAACGTGCCGTTTGTCTTTTGGAAGCGCAAATTCATTTGATCCTTGCGTGTATCCAGCAGAAGCTTCTGCAGCTCGTCTTGTGTTTTTGTTTTTAAATCTTCAGCTTTCATCGCTTTTATCCTATTTCTTAAGCCGCTTCACCGACGCGGGTTACGAATTTTGTTTTAATCGGCAACTTCATTGCGGCCAGATCAAATGCTTCACGTGCCAATTCCGGTGATACACCGTCTAGTTCAAACATAATACGGCCCGGCTTAACGCGCGCTGCCCAATACTCGGGAGACCCTTTACCTTTACCCTGACGAACTTCCAATGGCTTGGCTGTGACAGGAACATCAGGGAATATGCGTATCCAAACTTTACCCTGACGACGCAGGTGACGTGTAATCGCACGACGTGCCGCCTCGATCTGACGGGCTGTAATACGGTCCGGCGTCAACGCTTTCAAACCATAGGCACCAAAATTCAAAGTAGTGCCACCTTTGGCATTCCCGTGAATACGGCCTTTATGTTGCTTGCGGTGCTTAAACTTTTTAGGGCTTAACATTTTTCTTCGCCTTTTATCTCTAGTTTCATTAACACAAAAAAAATTTCATCCACATGGACTTTCTATTTCATCGAATAGGAGTTCCCATATGTTGTTCCACTTAGAACATTTCATTAAACTGGCGCGGAATATACCGCAACTTTAAAACAAAAGCCAGAACTTTTTTTATAAAAATTCCGGCTCTTACTTATTTGTTTCGATCGCCTCTATCGCCACCTCTGCCCGGTGATCCACCTTGCGCTTCGGCTGCACGTTTATCGCGTGCCATCGGGTCGTGTTCCAGAATATCGCCCTTATAAAGCCATACCTTCACACCGATGATACCGTATGTCGTCAAGGCTTCGGAGAAGCCGTAATCCATGTCGGCACGCAGTGTGTGCAAAGGCACGCGTCCTTCGCGGTACCATTCTGTACGCGCGATGTCTGCACCGCCAAGACGGCCGGACACGTTAATACGAATACCAAGGGCGCCAAAACGCATGGAAGATTGAACAGCGCGTTTCATGGCGCGGCGGAAAGATACGCGGCGTTCGAGCTGTTGACAAACACCTTCGGAAACCAGCTGGGCATCAACTTCCGGCTTGCGGATTTCGACGATGTTCAGGGACACTTCACCGCCAGCCTTGCTGGAGAGTTTCTGGCGCAATTTTTCAATGTCCGCACCTTTTTTACCAATGATAACACCGGGGCGGGCTGTGTAGATTGTCACGCGTGTATTTTTCGCAGCACGCTCGATAATCACTTTGGAAATACCGGCTGCCTTGAGATCCTTTTTTATGAACTCGCGCAATCTGAGGTCTTCAACCAGCTTTTTCGCGTAATCTTTACCAGCATACCAGCGGGAATCCCACGTGCGGTTAATGCCTACTCTTAGTCCTATTGGATTAATCTTCTGTCCCATAAAGTGCTCCTTAAATCTTACGCGTCTTGTTCTTTAACAACGATTGTCATGTTTGAATATTTCTTTTCAATGCGGGCGGCACGGCCACGGGCACGGGCGCGGAAACGCTTCATGCGGATTGTTTTACCAACATGCGCCTCGCTCACCACCAAACGGTCAACGTCAAGGCCGTGGTTGTTTTCCGCATTGGCAATCGCCGATTGCAATAGCTTGCGCACGTCAACTGCAACGCGGCGCTTGGAAAATTCCAGATCAACCAGCGCACGGCCAGCGTTCTTGCCGCGGATAGTTTGCGCAACCAGATTCAACTTCTGCTGTGAGCCGCGGAAAAATTTTCCGAATGCTCTTACTTGGTTATCGCCTGTGCGGCTTGGATTTTTTTGTTGTCCCATTTTTCTAATCCTTCAAAAGGTTCTTAAAATTACTTCTTCTTCGCTTTTTTATCAGCGCCGTGACCATGATAAGTACGTGTTGGTGAAAATTCACCGAGCTTGTGGCCGATCATCTGATCGGAAACAACCACGGGTACAAATTTTTGTCCGTTGTGAACACCGAACGTCAAACCTACCATATTCGGCAGTATTGTGCTGCGGCGTGACCATGTCTTAATGATCATGTTTTTTCCGGCTTTGCGGGCTTCCTCTGTTTTTTTGAGCAAGCTTCTCTCAACAAACGGACCTTTCCAAACTGAACGTGCCATATCTTTTTTCCTTACCTAAAATTATTTCTTACGGCGTCTGATAATATATTTATCAGTTGCCTTGTTCTTACGTGTCTTTGCGCCTTTGGTCGGCTTACCCCAAGGAGTAACGGGATGACGACCACCGGATGTGCGGCCTTCACCACCACCATGCGGGTGATCAACCGGGTTCATAACAACACCGCGAACAGTCGGGCGGCGGCCCTTCCAGCGGGTACGACCGGCTTTACCGTCGTTTGTGTTCATGTGGTCCGGGTTTGAAACCGCGCCAACAGTAGCCATACATTCACCGCGTACCAAGCGAAGCTCGCCTGATGTCAGTTTCACCTGAGCATAGCCTTGGTCACGACCGACAAGCTGGGCGAATGTTCCCGCGGAGCGAACCATCTGGCCGCCTTTACCTGGCTTCATTTCGATATTGTGGATGATGGTACCAACAGGCATGCGGCGCAAGGGCATCGCATTACCCGGTTTTACGTCCACTTTTTCGCCGGCGATGATTTTGTCACCAACATTCAAACGCTGCGGCGCGATGATGTAACGTTTCTCGCCATCGGCATATTCAATCAAGGCAATAAAGGCTGTACGGTTCGGGTCATACTCGAGACGGGACACTGTACCTTCAACATCCCATTTATTACGCTTCCAGTCGATCATACGATAGCGGCGCTTATGACCACCACCAATATGACGGGAGGTAATACGGCCACGGTTGTTACGACCACCGGTCTTTGTCAAACCTTCGGTCAGGCTCTTCTCGGGCTTACCTTTGAAAAGATCTTTACGCTCGATCTGCACCAACTGGCGCTGACCAGGGGATCTTGGTTTATACTTCTTTAATGCCATTTTACTGCTTCCTTCTTTTGCTCATTCTCGGCGAAGCCGCCATAGTTTAAAACTCTGTATTCAAGTTTGTATTATACGCCAACGCCCGTATCAATTACTTGGCCTTCTTCCAGCGTAATAATCGCTTTTTTGAAGTTACTACGGCGACCTTTAATGCCTTTAAAGCGTTTGGTCTTGCCTTTTTGCACAAGCGTATTGACGCCTTTAACCTTCACACCGAAAAGTGCTTCAACAGCATCTTTGATCTGTGGCTTGGTAGCTGTTCCGGCGACCTTAAAAGTCACCTGATTGTGCTCGGAGCCCAATGTTGCTTTCTCTGTCAGATGCGGAGAAACAATTACATTGTACATGCTCTCGGTCACTTCTGCTTTTTTTGCTTTTGCCATTGTCTTATTCCTTTTTAAAATTTACTGCGTAATCCGCAGATCATTTAACCTTTCAATTTCTCGGTGATGTCGTTAACGGCATCTTTGGTCAAGATCAGCACATCACGGCGAAGAATGTCATACACGTTCGCACCTTGTGAGGGCAATACATCAATGCGCGGAATATTGGCCGTTGCACGGGCAAAATTCGCATCGATTTCCTTACCACCCAAAATAAGAGCGGAGCTAAGATCCATCTTGCCAAGCGCTTCAGCCATTGGCTTTGTCTTGTGGGATTTCACTTTCGCGTCATCAAGAATGATCAACTTACCTGAAGCAGCTTTGCTTGACAGCGCCATTTTCAAAGCCAGTTTACGCACTTTTTTCGGAACGCTGATGGCGTGTGAGCGCACAACCGGACCGAACACAGTGGCACCGCCACGGTCTTGGGTACGCTTCAAGTCACCTGCACGCGCACGGCCGGTACCTTTTTGCGCCCAAGGCTTTTTACCTGTGCCTGTGATTTCGTCGCGTTGCTTCACTTTGTGGTTACCGGAGCGGCGTTTGGCCAGCTGGTAATTCACCACGCGGTGCAAGATATCGCTGCGTACTTCGATGCCGAAGATCGCCTTATCCAGTGTAATGTCACCGGCGGCCTTATTATCCAATGTTTTTACGGCTAATTTCATGGCTCTTTAGTCCTTCTTTTCTTCTGTTTGCTCTTCAGAAGTTGCTTTAGCCTTATCCTTGGCTTCTTCTAGAGCTTTTTCTTCTTTCGCAGCAGGTTTTGTGCTTTCGATCAGACCGGCCGGAGTTGGCAAGCCTTCCGGCATCGCTTTTTTCACGGCATCGGAAATATAAACCCAACCGCTTTTCGCGCCCGGTACCGCACCTTTTACAAGGATCAGGTTATATTCTTCGTCTATGGCAACAACTTCTAGGTTTTGAACGGTTACGCGCTCATTACCCATTTGACCGGCCATTTTCTTGCCTTTGAAAACCTTACCCGGCTCCTGACATTGACCAGTAGAACCATGCGCACGGTGAGAAACGGACACACCGTGAGAGGCACGCATCCCGCCGAAATTGTGACGCTTCATCGCACCGGCAAAACCTTTACCGATAGACGTACCAGCGACATCTACATATTGTCCTGGAACAAAATGCTTGGCACCTATCTCGGCACCAACTTCGAGAATATTCTCGTTTGATACGCGGAACTCGGCCAATTTCTTCTTCGGCTCGACCTTGGCTTTTGCAAAATGGCCACGGTTGGCTTTGGATGTACGGTTCACTTTGGCTTTACCAACACCTAGCTGCACGGCAACATAACCATCTTTTTCTTCGGAACGTACAGCCACAACCTGACAGTTATCAACTTTCAGTACCGTGACAGGGATATGACGACCATCTTCATCGAAGATACGTGTCATCCCTTCTTTACGTGCAATCAGTCCAGTTCTCATTTTCTTTTCCTTTCCAGAGGTTGGGCTTATCCCAACTTAGCGGGGTCAAATTTCAGGCTATACTTAGGCCGCCATTTGACCAATTTTAATTTCAACATCAACACCGGCAGCCAGATCAAGCTTCATCAAAGCATCAATGGTTTGTGGTGTCGGATCCAAAATATCCAGCAAGCGTTTATGTGTACGCATTTCAAACTGCTCCTGTGATTTTTTATCCACGTGCGGTGAACGGATCACAGTAAATTTGTTAATGCGGTTCGGTAAAGGCACTGGTCCACGAACCAGCGCGCCTGTACGCTTTGCTGTATTTACGATCTCAGCAGAAGCCTGATCCAGAATTCTGTGATCAAACGCTTTCAGAGTAATACGTATTGTTTGTGCATTCATTGCCTTAACCTTATTTCTTTAACTTTAAACTTACTCGATAATCTTTGATACAACGCCGGCGCCGACTGTGCGGCCACCTTCGCGGATCGCGAAACGCAAACCTTCGGTCATCGCAATCGGAGCAATCAATTTCACTTCCAGATTGTTGATGTTATCACCTGGCATCACCATCTCGGTGCCGCTTGGCAATGTACATTCGCCTGTCACGTCGGTTGTTCTGAAGTAGAACTGTGGACGGTAGTTCGAGAAGAATGGCGTATGACGGCCACCCTCATCTTTGGACAGAATATACGCCTCGGCCACGAATTTTGTGTGAGGAGTAATAGAGCCCGGC
>Ga0098074_1000897_pt1 | contig 17144 bp, 9 predicted proteins | sample 32_taG_FD_75064 | JGI IMG/M metagenome (GOLD analysis project Ga0098074, IMG submission 75064) | Marine viral communities from the Gulf of Mexico - 32_GoM_OMZ_CsCl metaG | ecosystem: Environmental > Aquatic > Marine > Oceanic | place: Atlantic Ocean: Gulf of Mexico | collected 2015-07-12
AAGCTGAAGGAGCAAAAGTATTGGTTGAAGGAGGCGTGTTGACAGGTGAAGGATATGAATCTGGATGCTACGTAAAACCAGCTATCATGGAAGCAAAAAATGAATTCGAAATTGTTCAGCACGAAACATTCGCTCCAATTTTATACATCATGAAATATTCAGGTGGAGTGGAAAATGCAATCGCGTTACAAAATGGTGTACCTCAAGGGTTATCATCGGCTATCATGACGAATAGCATCAAAGAATCTGAACAGTTCTTATCTTATGCTGGTTCTGATTGTGGAATTGCAAATGTAAACATAGGAACATCTGGTGCTGAAATTGGAGGAGCATTTGGAGGTGAAAAAGAAACAGGTGGAGGCCGTGAATCTGGATCTGACGCTTGGAAAGTATACATGAGAAGACAAACGAATACAATCAACTATTCTGATAGTTTGCCTTTGGCACAAGGAATTAAGTTTGAATTATAATCGAATAGCTTGTTCAAAAAAAATCCGTCTAGCAATAGACGGATTTTTTTATGTACTATTTTGTTTAGCAAGTGACACAACATGACTCACAAAACAAAACATGCAGCATTAATTCCAATTAATAATATCTCCTTCCTTTAAAGAATTCACAAATGTTTGGCGCAAGCGATTAAACTTTAATTGTGAAACAACTTCACCGTCTAATGCTTTTTCCTTTAACTTGTAATATGTGTCAAGCGAATGTCCAAATAAGTCATGTTCTAGCATGTTTTTAATTTCAGAAATTTTGGTATTGACTTCAATCAGAAAATACTCAATGTCTCCTAATTCAACAAGCTCATCATTTGATAATGTGGATTTCCTCAACAGTTTTGAATAGCGGGGAAGCAACTCATTCAAAGTGGTTATGAATTGTTCCAGTTCACGATTCAAAGCGTCTTTATTTTGCTTAAAATTCACAGTGTCTAGATTTTATGTTCTCTTGCAATTTAGTGAAAACTACATCAGAACAAAAAAAATAAACTCTTTTTAACATTTGGAACTTCTTACTGAATCACGACACGTTGCTTCACAGTGTTTGTTTTGTTGCGAATACTAACTGTGTATATGCCTTTCGGATAATTTCTCAAATCATAGGGTAAATAAACATTACCAATTTTTAGTTCCGACTCGTTACTTGAAATAATTTTGCCTAAGGCGTCTACAAGTTCTATAGTATAAAGTCCAGAATACGGCACATTGTACTTTAAATGAAACATTCCACTTGTTGGGTTTGGCACAATTGTGAGATCAGATTCACTTTCATTAAAATCAACTTTAAATAGTGCGGAAGATTCACTTTCTCCATTGAGACTTGTATTCATTAATTTATAATAAAGCACATCAGAAAGTGAGGAATTGGGATCATTCATTGAATAATTAAAATCACCTTGACCTTTTGATGGCACAACCGCAATTGCTTCAAATGAAATTCCGTCATATGACTTGAAAAGCGTGAAGTAGTCATTGTTCTTTTCTTCGATAGTTTCCCATTCTACTTCAACAGTTCGATTTGCTTTTTTATTTGCAGAGATGTACTTGTATTCAATACCTAATGGACAAATAATGATGAATGTTGCAACTCTTGACACTCCACAAGCGTCAGTGACAGTGCAAGTAACAGGACTCGATCCATAGCTTGGTACGGTCGTCGTTGGAGTAGTTGCTCCTGTGCTCCATGAATAGGTGTACCCTGGAACTCCATTGTTGGGTGCTGGATTTAAATTCGTTGTTCCGGAACAAGTTATAGGACTAATTGTTTGACTACCATTTCCTGTCGCTGTATTTCCGAGTGTTTGCAGGTTAGTACCGAAGACTGTAACACTATATGGCGAACTCGCTTGAATACAATTATTGCTGCAGCCAGCAGCTCCCCAACATGATCTAAAAAATTGCAGAGTGAATGGCATGTTAAATGGTCCGCAAGCCGGAGCAGGAATGCAACTAGCAATGTCCGAGTAAATAGAAATATTAACGCCATTGCAGTTTCCACCACCAATTGTATTGCAGAACCAATAGAACCCTGCTCCACTTGGACTTAAACAGCCGTTGTAAGCAATTCTCATTGCACCATCTTGTAACCAACATGCTCCGTAAGCATTGTAACTCATACTAAATGTGACATTATTGATTGTAGCATTCACAGGAGATGGAACATTCAGTGTATAGTTACATGAGTTGGTAAAATTACAAGTTCCATTGTACATCGAACCCGTGATACTTGCCTGCGCTAAAGTATTGGTTGAAGAAACATTTGGGTCGATAATCAAAGGATACACAAGTTGCTCATTGTTTAAAAAGGCAGATGAAACTTCGACACCTAGCTTATTGTTATCAATGATATAATTGAAAAAAGTAAGGTGCTCTCTGCTGGAAGTTGCATCCATTCCATATGCTTCGGAAATTTCAAATGCTGATTGTCCATTTCCGTCTAAAATGAGTACATCTCCCAAATTGTTAATGGGATCAGCGAATGTTAGCTCATAATTACTTGGTATATCAAATTGATCTATGAAAAGTAAGTTCCCGTCTCCTAATTGTAAGTTCTCTTTAATGATATAATTTGTTTTGATGCCATAGAAGGTATTGATCATCTCAATATCAATGTGTGGCCAAGCATCGATGATTCTGATTCCGTCTTCACCTACTGTATAATTGCTCCAATTTGCGGTTCCAAAACTCTGAATCGTGTTTTGTGCTGAATGAAATACCAATTCTATTTGATTGAATTTTATGTCGCCATTGTCTTCTGTTGATAGTTTGGTTCGATTGTTTGCGAGATCGAAAGTAGAAATGACATGTTTATTGTCTGATACGAACAATTCAGATGCTTTTTGTGTTAACTTCTTGTTGAATTCATAATAGAGATTGTCTGATCCTTTAAAATTTAGTATACCCAGAGCCTTTTGAGTCGCAAATTGATTCCCATTTGTATGATTGATTATGTACTTTCGAGTTGAATCTGTGCGCTCATGAATGAGTTCGAAACAATTTTCACATGGTGCATCATAGGGCAGAACACCGAATTCTGGATGTGATTGGTATTCAACAGGTGTCGCTTGCAGCAACTCTTCTGTTATTTTTGGTGATCTATCTCGAAAGGAGGAGTAATTTCCTTCGAAAGAATTCATTTCTTGACCAATTGAAAATGATGCACACAATATGCCGAGTGCTAAAGGATAAAATCTCATTGTAGTAGAATGATATTTATATTAGTTAGATGATTTGGCAGCAATGTACGTATTAACACGTATTTAAAATTCGCCAATGAAATTTAACGGGTTTAAAATGAATAGATTGCCTTAGCGAATTATCGACAAAAAAAACTATCACATTTTTTTTAATCATCTTTGCAGTATCTCATGGCAGGAATTTACATTCATATACCTTTTTGCAAGCAAAAATGCACGTACTGTGATTTTCACTTTAGCACTACATTTCAGTCGTATCGAAAGGAAATGATTGATGCCTTAAAAGCCGAAATTGCGAATAGAAAAGAATATGTAAACAATGAGGTGATTAATAGCGTTTACTTTGGTGGTGGAACGCCAAGTTTGCTGACGCAGGATGAGTTGATGCAAGTATTTCAAGTCACCCATAAACATTTTTCATTCAGTGAAAATGTAGAAATTACGTTGGAGGCGAATCCAGATGATATTACAAAAGACGCATTGCAGGCATGGAAGGAAGCTGGAATCAATCGCTTGAGTATCGGAATTCAATCGTTTAAACAAGAAGACTTAGAATGGATGAATCGTGCACATACTGTCAATGAAGGACTCAATTGTGTTGGGCTCGCCAAACAATTTGGTTTTCAAAATTTGACAGTGGATTTAATTTATGGCTTGCCGAACTTGAGTAATGAAGAATGGAAATCTCATTTGCGTACGGTCATCAATTTGGGAGTAACACATGTTTCCGCATATTGTTTAACAGTAGAAGAAAAAACAGTCTTGAGCTCGCTTGTTGATAAAGGAAAAATTGTTCCGGCTACTGAAGATCAACAGTCAGAGCAGTTCCAGATTTTAGTTGACGAATTAAAAAGCGCCAATTTTGAACAGTATGAAATTTCCAATTTTTGTCAACCCAATTGCCAAGCAGTTCACAATACAAATTATTGGAAAGGCATTACTTATTTGGGAATTGGACCATCAGCGCACTCTTTCAATGGCGTTTCGCGTTCGTGGAATATTGCCAACAATCGCACTTACATCAAACAAGTGATGGGTGGAGAAGTCCATTTTGAAACGGAAGTGTTATCGTCTTCTGATCAGTTCAATGAGCTATTGATGACCGGATTACGCACTTCATTTGGAGTGAACTTAAAACAATTGGCATCAATTCATTCATTAACGGATGCTTTTCAAAATCAACTCAAACAATTGGAAATGGATGCGTTTTTGATACGAAATAGCGATACAATTCTATTAACTCAAAAAGGAAGACTGCAGGCAGATCGAATTGCTTCTGATTTGTTCATTGTTGAATAATCGACGAAAAAAGTCGTATTTTGGGAACCGCTTAAACTCAAACGTTCATTCATGAAGTTATTTTTATCATTTTTTGCCTTCATTCAGGTCATTATTTCATTTGGTCAAGATCGCGTTATCGATCATACTGCATTTAACGATTGGAAATCATTATCGAGTGCCCAATTGTCGCGTTCTGGAGAATTTTTAACGTATGAAATTAAACCGCATCGTGGAGATGGATATTTGTATTTAGTCAATACCAAAACCTTACAAAAGGATTCATTCTATCGCGCAAAAAGTGCTCAATTTTCGTTTGAATCGGATTACCTTGTTTTTACTTTGATACCAAGTTTTGACACATTAAGAACGTGTGAATTGGAAAAAATTGACAAAAAGAAATGGCCAAAAGATTCCATCGTAGTAGTGAATTTAGTAACGAAGGAAGAAACAAAATTTGGTAATTTGAAATCACATGCGCTTGGTAGTGAAAACAATTGGTTGACCTTGCTCAGTAATGACAATGCGAAATCGGAAGAGAAAAAAGACAAAAAAAAGAAGAAGAAAAAGAAAGGTAAAAAGGAGGAAAAGGAATCAAAATCTGATGGAACGGAATTGACGATTTGGAACCCAATCAACAAAGTAAAGCACACTTTGAAGGATGTGACGAGTTTTGAATTGTCAAAAAGTGGAAAATCAGCAAGTTACATCACGCATCGAGATGATTCAAGCACTTTTAATGTATTGAATTTAGAATCGAGTCAATCACTGAGTTTGAGCCCGAAATTCGTTGCATTAAAAGAAATGACATACAGCAAAAATGAAAATTGGATTGCCTTTTTTGCATCAAATGATACTGTGAAAGCGAAACAGTTTACAGTACAGCTGTACGACTTTAATTCGAATTCATTTAAAACAATAGTTGATTCAACCATTCAAGATTTGGCAAAAGGAAAGTCTGTTTCAGAGAATGGCAAATTGCGTTTTTCGGAACACGAGACCTTGCTCTATTTTGGCATTGCAGACAAACTGAAACCTGAAGTAAAAGATAGTTTACTGGAAGATGAAAAACCGAAGTTGGATGTTTGGCACTATCAAGAAAACAGGTTGCAACCACAACAATTGCATACTTTGAAACGAGATTTGAAGAAAACGGATCCATGTGTGTTTCATCTGAAGTCCAATAGAATTGTTGTACTTGCTGACGATACATTAAATGTTCGGATTGATACAGAAAGTAAGGCGCCAATTGCCTTGGCTTTTTCAAATGAACCGTATTCTTTGGCCTATCAATGGGATGTTTCCGACAAAGAAGATGTGTACATAGTTGATTTAGCCACAGGAAAAAAAGAGCTCATTCAAAAAGAAGTACGTTATGGAATTCCTTTGTCTTTGAAAGCAGATTATTTTGTGAGTTTCGACGTTGAATCTAAAACATACCATGCGTTGAACATTCAAACGCGTGAATCGAAGTGTTTGACATGTGGACATGATTCCATTATTTGGATTGGTGATGTTAATGGAATGCCAATGGATGCCTATCCTGAAGGATATTTTGGATGGAACAAGGATGGAAGTGTGTTGTATTTAAAATCTCGCAATGATTTATTTGCGTACGATTTTAACACCAATCAATTGAATTGCGTTACGAATTACATCGGAAGAAATCAAGGCATTGAATTGTCACCAAGAAAATGGCAAAATGATAGTAGTTTTATAGATCTTGACAATGTTTACTTTATTGGTTTCGATACAAAAACAAAGGGAACGCATGTTTATGATTTTGAAAACGGTCAATTGACAAAACAGATGTACCTCGATGAAAGCATCGTTGAAGTCGAAAAAGCGAAAGAATCGAACACCTTGTTTTATCGTTCCATGACTGTATCTAACTATCCGGAAATTCAATTGACAAACACGAATTTTGAGTCGCCACAGAAAATTTCACAAACTAATCCAAATCAATCTGAGTTCAATTGGGCTGCAGTTGAATTGGTGAATTGGAAATCGTATAGTGGATTAGAATTAGAAGGGTTGTTGTACAAACCGCAAAACTTCGACAGCACAAAATCTTACCCAATGATTGTCTATTATTACGAGTTGTACTCTGACAAATTGCACAACTATTATTCCCCAAAACCGACGGCTTCGATTGTGTTTCCAACAGAATATGCATCAGCGGGATACTTTATTTTTATTCCAGATATTCGTTACGAAGAAGGTCATCCTGCAAAATCTGCATATGATTGTATCATGAGCGGAACGGATAAAATGTTGGAGTTGTATCCAGCAATTGATTCTACGCGTTTAGGTTTACAAGGACAAAGTTGGGGTGGTTATCAAACGGCACAATTGATTACTATGACGACTCGTTACCGTGCAGCAATGGCAGGTGCTCCAGTTTCAAACATGTTTTCGGCATATGGAGGAATTCGTTGGGGAAGTGGAATGAACCGCCAATTTCAATACGAGAAAACACAAAGTAGAATCGGAAAGACAATTTGGGAAGCACCAGAATTGTATGTCGAAAATTCACCTTTGTTTCACTTGCCAAAGGTCAAAACTCCTTTGTTGATAATGCACAACGACGGCGACGGTGCTGTACCGTGGTACCAAGGAATTGAGTTGTTTACTGGAATGCGTCGATTGGGAAAACCTTGTTGGCTATTGAATTACAATGATGATGATCACAACTTGATGAAAAATGCCAATCGCATTGATTTAAGTATTCGAATGCGCCAGTTTTTTGATTATTATTTGAACAATCAGCCAGCACCAATTTGGTTGTTGGAAGGAATTCCAGCGGTAAAAAAAGGAGACGAATTACGGTATGATTTGGATAAAAATTAGTGCCATCTTAGTTGGTTTGGGCATTACAGTGCTGAGCTTGATGCCGCCTTCTTCTGGTGTTGAAATTCATGTTAATGATAAAATTGGACATTTTGTGGCTTACGCTGTTTGGATGGTCAACATTGGTTTATTGGTGTCATCCAAGCATTATTGGAAGATCATTTTAGCGATTCTAGTATATAGTGGAATCATGGAGTTCTTTCAAAGTTTCATTCCTGGAAGAGAAGTTTCATTCTATGATATGATGGCCAATACAATTGGAGCAATCATTGGGACAGCAATTTTACTCCTATTCAGACAACAGATTTTGAAAATAGTATCAAAAATGAAATTGGTAAAATCAAGTAGTTGATTCCTCTGGTTTAGGCTTGACTTTTTGCGACATGTAGTTTGCCGTTAAATGATCATACAATGACTTGCGACTGCAACTTCTCGAAATGACATAACCTATGACAGCTGCAAGCATCATTGGAAAAACGGATGTTTGTGCACTTGTCATCTCCAATACCAAGATGAAAGAAGTAAACGGAGAATGAGTGACTCCCGACATAAATCCAATCATTCCAACAATGACGATTAATGTTCTAAATTCTTGAATGTTGAGAATCGTGACAATCGTTTCGCCTAATGTGGCACCAATGGCTAAAGATGGGGCAAAAACTCCACCAGCCCCTCCGCAAACATAAGTGATGATCGTTCCAAAGAAACGGGCTGGAAATGAAAACCAATCCATCACAAAATGTGAGTCGAACAATAAATCGGTCATTAAGTGGCGACCAGACCCTACGGTTTGATGTCCCGTAAAAAACAACAATGTCGCAAACAAAAATCCCATTAGAATGACCCAGAATAATTTACGAGAGAATGAGCTTAAGCGCGATTTAAATTTCACAATATACATGATGATTTTTGTGAAAAAGAACCCGAAATATCCAGCAATTGCCGCTGTGATTATCACATAAAAGAAACCAACAGATTTCATTTCAGAAATTTGTGGAGATCCTAAATACAAATAAGAACCTAAAATCAATTTTGAAGTAATTCCAGCGATGATAATGGCAACGAATAGTCGATTTTTGATAGAATTCAGATGTGTTTTCCCCAATTCTTCAATAGCAAATACAATTCCACCAAGAGGTGTGTTAAACGCTGCGGCCAATCCTGCTGCTCCACCAGAAATAAGCATTAATCGATGACTGATTTTTGGCCAGTAGTTTGGTACAAGGTTGTTAATTGTATTGAAAATAGAACCTGCCACTTGAATCGTTGGACCTTCTCTACCAATTGCTCCACCACCTAACAGTAAAAATGTGCTACTGATGATTTTTACAATGATTACCCGTACACTTAGTAGTTTATCAACGATGGTCTTTTTGTCCTTTTTGTTAGCATACTCTATTCCAACCATCAATTGTGGAATTCCACTTCCAGATGCTTCCGGTGAAAATCTATACACCAAATACCACGATGCAATAAACGCTAATGGAGTAAAAACAAAGACCCATGGATTATTCGATAAATCAGAATTGTAGAGAAATTGTTCGGCGAAGTGAAAGATTTCTGAATATAACACAGCCAATAATCCTGTAACAACGGATGCTATCCAGAATGGTATAGAATGCAACGTTGCTTTCCCTATTTCGTTGTTTTTTACACGCGCTTTTAATTTGACACTGTACGTTTGAACAGTATTGCGAGCGGATGAAAACAGGGAATTTAGACGCATTTGCGTATTCTAAAAATTGATGGCACAAATCGCAAAGGTAACAAGCTTATTAGGATAATGAAAACAAAGCGTTTATAAAATGCCTAAAATGGGTATTTTTGTCTCATGGAAAAGTTACAAAACTTCGTAAATGGATCATATCAAGATCCGATTGACGCGAATTACATTGATAATTATGAACCTGCAACGGGTCAAGTCTATTCATTGATTCCGAATTCGAATGAAAGAGATGTTGAGTTGGCTGTTACTGCGGCGGAAAAAGCATTGCCAATTTGGTCAGCAATGAGCATTGAGGAACGAAGTTCAATCATGATGAAGCTTTCCAAAGGAATTGAAGCGCGCATGGATGAATTTGTAGCGGCAGAATCGAAAGATAATGGGAAACCAATGTCTTTGGCTGCACATGTTGATATTCCACGTGCTGTTTCAAATTTTCACTTTTTTGCAACTGCTATTGAGCATTTTGCCAGTGAATCACACAACATGGAAGGAGTTGGAATCAATTATACGTTGAGAAAACCAATTGGAATTGTTGGGTGTATTTCACCGTGGAATTTACCACTTTATCTTTTTTCTTGGAAAATTGCTCCCGCTTTGGCTACAGGAAATTGTGTCATAGCAAAACCTTCAGAAATAACACCATATACTGCTTATTTACTTGGACAAGTTGCCAAAGACGCTGGAATGCCTGACGGCGTTTTGAATATTTTACATGGCTTGGGAACAACTGTTGGTGATGCAATTGTGAAGCATCCGAAAATCAAAGCCATTTCATTTACAGGAGGGACAAAAACGGGAGAGTATATTGCTCGCGCTGCTGCTCCGATGTTCAAAAAATTGTCGCTGGAATTAGGGGGAAAAAATCCAACAATCATTTTTGATGATTGTGATTTTGAAGATACTTTGAGCACTACAGTCCGTTCATCTTTTGCTAATCAAGGTCAAATCTGTCTGTGTGGATCGCGCATTTTTGTTCAGCGTGGAATTTATGAAAAATTCAAATTAGCATTTGTTGAGAAAGTAGCGAAGTCAATTGTAGCTGAACCAACAAATCCAAAAGCTCACTTAGGTGCGGTCGTGTCAAAACCTCACATGGAAAAAGTGCTTTCATATGTTGAATTGGCGAAACAAGAAGGTGGAAAAGTACTAACTGGTGGGGAACGTGTGATATTGGATGCTCCTTACCATGAAGGCTACTATATCCGTCCAACAATCATCGAAGGATTGCCATTTGATTGTCGAACGAATCAAGAAGAAATTTTTGGTCCAGTTGTCACAATCATGCCATTCGATACTGAAGATGAAGTCATTGAAATGGCTAATTCCACGAAATATGGGTTAAGTGCTACTGTTTGGACGAATAATTTAAAAAGAGCACATCGCATGGCGAATGACTTAGAAGCTGGGATCGTTTGGACCAATGCTTGGTTGGTGCGTGATTTAAGAACACCTTTTGGTGGAGCGAAAGATTCTGGAGTTGGTCGTGAAGGCGGTTGGGAAGCATTGCGTTTTTTCACTGAACCAAAGAATGTTTTCATCAAATATTGATCGTTGAAGGCTGTTTTCAGTTCTTACTTCTTATACATTGATTTAGCTTGATTTCAACCCGTTTTACAGGACAATCAGGGGGTTAACATTCCGTATACATACGCGAATAAATCTTTGTTGTTGCATTCCTTTGATTTAATATTGCTAGTGTATTTTGATTCTATTTTGCTAGAATCGAAGCACGCAATCATTTAAATCAAGAATATGAAAATTGTGAAAGTTGGAATGTTGATTTGTTCTCTTGTAATGATCAACTTTTCCTTTGGTCAATCGGCGGGAGATACAATTACCGTTCATTCGTTTAATTATAGTCAGCCAACAGGCGTTGGAAACAGAGAAATGACCGTTGATTTTCCGAACTTACCAGGAGTAAGTTTTGAGAAAATAATCATGGAATATAGCATGCGCTGTGTTGGTGGCGTTACTTGTGGAGAATGGGATTATAGTTGTAATACATATATCCACGATTCATCTCGTGTTGATTCACTTCCTGGCACAGCGGCTTCTCATACAATTGGTGGATTTACAGGAACGAGTTTTGATTACTTAACTACACCAACTTATGATATCTATCAACACAATCAGCAAGGTGTAAGTTATACAGTGAATTCAGAAACTTCACATCAAATAGTTACAGGCTCAACTCCCTTGACAAATGTTTTGTCAACCAATAAACCAAGTGGAAAATCACAGTATTTGTTTACTGCTTCGGAATTACTGGCTGCATCAATGAACGCTGGTTCAATTGACGCTTTAATATTAGACGCAGTGAATGCTGGAAACACCAATTTCTTGAAAGTGAAGTTGAAAGCAACAACCTTGACTCAATTAGATGCTTCTAATCCTGAAATGACAGGTTGGACAGAAGTTTATAACCATGATGTAAATTTCATTCCAGGGGCAAATCGTTTGCAATTTTATCAACCTTTTATTTGGGACGGTACTTCTAATGTCATAGTAGAATTTTCGTTTACTAATTGGAGTGAGGCTGCTGGTTTAAGCTTTTTGGGTGAAACCCTAAGTCCAGGTGCTGGAGTTGTTTCAAACGGTGATTTTTACCATTATTTCAATGGTTCAAATTACATTGAGTCTGACACATACAAAGGAATTGATGGTACAGAAGCTCGAACAGTTGAAGCGTGGGTGAAATCCACTGACACGGATGGTGAAATCGCTGCTTGGGGAACAAATGTTACTGGTTCAAAATGGGTGTTTCGATTTGAGAATACTGGAAAGCTCCGTGTTGAAGTGAATGCTGGATATGTTGTTGGATCCACGACTATCAATGACAATGAGTGGCACCATGTTGCATGTGTTTATAGTTCAGGTTCTGCAAATGATATCAAATTATATGTTGATGGTAATTTGGAAACACTATCATCAATTGGAGATATTGCCATTACGACCAACATTACTGACGGAATCAATTTTCGATGTAGCCGTGGAGTGAACAATCGTTATGTGAATGGAATTGTTGATGAATTGAGAATGTGGAATGCTGCCTTAACGATTCAGGAAATCAATGATTGGATGTACAAAAAAATGGACAACACACATCCACACTATGCAGATTTAGATTTGTTGTATGATATGAATGCTCCAGCTGGTCAAGTAGTTTTGGATGCCACTCCAAATGGCAATGATGGAACAACGATCAATGGCGCTGTATGGTCAACAATTCATGGAGAAAATCTATTCAAAGATTTTGTTTCGGTTGACACTCGTCCAGCGATTACATTCCTGCAAGGATCCTATAATTTAACGGTGACTCCAGAAATAGTGAACGACACAATTGAACGCTATCCAAATCCAGTTACAGCTTATTCTGTTATGAGTAATGCTGGTACAATTTATTCGGATGACATCGTTCCAGGACCAACTCAAGATTTCTGGTTAGCGTCACCAATCAACGTGTACGACTTGAACGGATCGTTGCAAACAACAATTCCGGTAACGACAGAAGGTACAATTACAATTAGTAATTTAAATTATTTGTCGCGTTGGCCAATGAAATTCGAAATCATGTCGTTTGTTACTCCTTATGGAAATGGATTGAACCTCGGGCCAAATGGAAAAACATGGTACTTTGATGTAACTGATTTTACACCAGTTTTAAAGGGATCGAAGACAATTACAATGGAACGTGGTGGACAATGGCAAGAAGACATGGATATAACATTTAAATTCATTGTTGGAACCCCAGAAAGAGATGTATTGGACATTCAATCGGTTTGGAGAACAGAATCTCGGTCTTATACGTCAATTATTGCAAATACTTATTTTGCTCCGCGACAAGTTCAATTAAATCCACAAGGAGACTCCTTTAAGATGAGGACATCAATTACTGGTCATGGTCAGGAAGGTGAATTTATTCCAAGAAATCATTTTGTTTCAGCCAATGGTACAACAGATCAATGGTCGGTATGGAAGGAATGTGCTGAGAATCCTGTTTATCCTCAAGGTGGAACATGGATTTACGACAGAGCAGGTTGGTGTCCAGGAATGGCAACTGACGTTCATGAATTTGATATTACTTCATTGGTAAGTGCTGGTCAAACAGCAACATTGGATTATGGAGTAACAACGGCTTCGGGAACATCCAACTACATCGTGAGTAGCCAATTAGTAACTTACGGTCCAGTGAATCATTCATTGGATGCAACGGTAGTTGAAGTAACCAATCCTTCAAGTCGTGTAGCGTTTGCACGTACAAATGCCATTTGTTCATCCCCAATTGTCAGAATAAAAAATGCAGGAAGCACAGTTTTGACTTCCTTGACGATTAAGTACTGGGTCAACAATGAATCAAATGCCTTGACATACAATTGGACGGGTTCATTATCTTTTGGTCAAGAAGAGTTGGTGGAATTACCGTCGACAGTTGATATGTGGTCGACATTGTTGTCTACTAATAATAAATTCATTGCTGAAGTTTCTGCACCAAACAATCAAACAGATGAATACAGTTTGAACAATAGGTTTACTTCTCAATTCAATACAACGGATGTTGTTCCTTCGAATTTCGTTGTCAATTTTAAGACAAACAATGCTCCGAATGAAAGTTCATACAAATTGTTTGATGATGCTGGAGTTGAATTGCTTTCAAGAAGTGGAATGTCGGCTTCAACTGAATATACTGACACGATGCAATTAGCACAAGGGTGTTATAAGTTTGTAGTTTACGATACGGGAGATGACGGGATTAAATTCTTTGCCAACAATGACGGAACTGGTTTCGTTCGTTTCAAAAACGTCAATGGTTCAGCTATCAAAACGTTCAACCCTGATTTTGGTGATGGTTTTGAGTACAATTTCACAATTGATGTGCCATTGAGTTCAGAACAGTTAAATGGAATTGAAAGTTTACGTGCATATCCTAATCCAACAAATAAGGAAGTGGAAGTGTATTTAAATGGTTTTTCAAATAATACTAAAATTGAGGTGATAAATTCACAAGGAATTGTTGTGAAAGAACAACTTATTTCAAATGGTGAAGTGCCATCTTTGATAAAAATTGATTTAGGTGATGTCTCTTCTGGTTTGTATTTAATCCGAGCATCAGACGACCACAAAATAAACAAAGTCAAGGTGTTAAAAGTTGATTAATTAATGTGTTTATATAAACAATTTCGATTTTAAAAAGGTTTATAGTCAGTTCATTTATGCAATTTTCAGGCCCAACTTGATTTTTCTCGTTGGGCTATTTTTTTGAGTATTGTCCTATTGCTTAGTGTCTAGCTAAATAATTTGTTCTTGTTGATCATTTTGTTGCAGCTATTTACTTAACCAATTGAAAACAACATAGATAGATGCATTATGGTTAAGTGGTAATTCGATACAGCCATGAGCTCTACTGTATTGGTTTGATACCACTTTGTCTAATGTTGAAAAATTAACAAAATCTCATTAATTGTTATATTATCAACTAGCGATTTGATGGAGACTTTTTTTTTTGTTGTTTAGCTGAAATGTTAGAATGAATTTTTTGACAGAAAAATGCTAAAAATATTCTCCGAAAATGAAAAGTACCCCACTCCTTAAGTTTTCTAGTCTTACGGTCGTATGCGTTGTTTTTTTCTTCAATAGTTCCTATTCGCAGGATACAAATGAAGAAAAAGATTTAGTGCAATTAGCCAAAGAGATAGATGGAACCTATCAAATGCAAATGGTAAATTCTCGTGCATTACCAACTATCCATTTAAAAGAATTGGAGGTAATAGAGAGTATGCGTCACGAAACAGATACTATTTATCATTACTTCACTGAAAACAAGCGAGTAATGATACTTCCGAAGTCTGTAATTCTCGACCCAAATTTCACTAAAATACCAACTATTAATAGATAGATAATCGCTATCTATTCTTACGTTTTATCATCACTGTATTATGAAAATATCTACTATTCAAAAATTAGTATGCCTAATTCTTATTAATCTTATTTCAATAGTTGGTTTTACACAATCAACAAATTGTAACACGGCAACTCCATTGAATTTAATCAATGGCAGTGCGTGTGATAATGGTACCACAGTAGGAGCATTAATGGATTCAACTTTCCATGGCTTCTGCAATCCGAGTCCAATTACAGTGCAAATGGTTTGGTTTACTTACACTCCATTAGGACCAAATAATAATTTCACGATTACACCTGGAACATTAACAAATCCCGAATTTGTTTTGTATTCAGGAGGATGTCCAGGAACTCCTTCAGCTGTGCTAGAAACGTGTTCAGTTGCTTCAGGCAGCAATGTATTGAACGCAACTTGGGGATTGCCAATTGGACAACAAGTGTGGATTGGAGTTGCTTCCGTAGGTGGTACGGAAGGAACATTTGATTTATGTGTTTCATCGACACCATCAGTTGCAAACCCTGGAAGCGATTGCGCAAATGCAACTAATATTTGTACTTTCAATGGGTTCACTGTGAATCCAATGGTGGCAAATTCTTCTGGTCAAACCTCAACATGTTTTGGTAGTGCAGTTCAGCGAGATGTTTGGATAAAGTTTACGGTAACACAGTCAGGAATGCTTTCATGGACAGCTACACCTGTTAATGGAAATACAGAGTACGATTGGACTGTTTGGGATATTACTGGAGGTTGTCCAGGAACAGAATTTTGTTGTAACTATAATTATGCCGCCGGTTCAGGTGCTGGTTTTGGGATGCATACCGGACCAGGAACAAGACCTTGTGGTTATACTGGTGGATTATTTGATGGTGATAATGGTGAATTCTGTGCACCTCAAGCGGTTACATGCGGTAGAACATATGCCATTCAAATTTCAAATTATTCAAATAACGCCAATGGATTCTCAATTGATTTTACTGGAAGTACTTGTATGATTACGACTGATTTACCGTTTACACCTACACCAGATTTTGTCTGTGGAAACAGTATGACAGTCAATATTTCTAACTCTTTTACCGGAGTACAGTGTAGCACGGTATCATGGGATTTTGGAGATGGATCCCCAATCGTTACTACAACTGGTACGAATAATCCTCCCGCGCATACATATACAACTCCGGGAACATATGCAATTACTGCTTCTGTGGCTGGAATTTGTAATACAACGCATACAGAATACGTTCAGCTGCTTGGTCCACTTGAAGCAACAACAAGTACAATCAATCAGGGTTGCGATGAAGTTTGTGACGGTGTTGCTACTGTCGAAACCGTAGGTGGTGGAGATGGTGTGTATACATATTTATGGTCTAACGGTGCTACTACTTCGAGTGTATCGGGGTTGTGTGCGGGTCCATATACAGTGACGATTTTCAACGCTGCTTGTGCTAGCTCTCTTGACGTAGATGTTATTGTTGATGTTGACCCTGGGCCAGTATTAAACATTACAGATCCATCTGAAGTATGCTCACCAAATACGATTGATTTAACGGCGCCTTCTATCACTGCAACAAGTAGTACTGGCACATTAACGTACTGGAACGATAGTAACGCAACTTCAGTGAATAGTTCGCCCTCCACAATTAATTCGACTGGTACTTATTACATACAATTAGATTCAGCTGGCTGTAAAACAGTATTACCTGTAAATGCAACAATTTATCCAACTCCAGTCATAGACCCATTAGCAAATCAAGAGGAGTGTGATTCATATACATTGCCAATTATAACAGGCACGAACTTGACAGGAAATGAAAGTTATTATACCGGACCAAATGGAACAGGAACAGCTCTTTCTGCAGGTTCTGTGATTACATCGAGTCAAACAGTATATATCTACGATGAAACTGGAACAATGCCAAATTGTTTTGATGAAGTATCATTCACAGTTACAATCAATCCAACTCCAGTATTAGATGCTGTAGGAGATGAAGTTGCATGTGATTCATATACGCTTCCATCAACAATAACAGGAACGAACCTTTCAGGAAACCAAGCGTTCTATGATGCAACAGGCGGACCAAATGGAACAGGAAACGTTATTCCAGCAGGGTCAGTGATTACAAGTACACAAACGATTTTTGTTTACGATGAAACAGGAACGACACCAAATTGTTTTGATGAAGTATCGTTCACAG
>Ga0098074_1000898_pt1 | contig 17128 bp, 13 predicted proteins | sample 32_taG_FD_75064 | JGI IMG/M metagenome (GOLD analysis project Ga0098074, IMG submission 75064) | Marine viral communities from the Gulf of Mexico - 32_GoM_OMZ_CsCl metaG | ecosystem: Environmental > Aquatic > Marine > Oceanic | place: Atlantic Ocean: Gulf of Mexico | collected 2015-07-12
GCTCAATGCTGGCACTGATCGTATCGCTAACGTGCTTACCAGTTGGGTCTGAGGGCATATAACGCGCATCCCCGCCAAACGCTCTCTCATATGAGTCTGGGGATGCCATCGGGGCTTCGACGCTTTCACCCCTTAACGCTTCGGCCATTGGTGATGAGACGGATAAGTTTCCATCATCTATCTGCTTGCGAATGTCATTGAACCATTGCTGTGCTGCCTCATCAGTAATCTTGGCGGAGGTGCGAGGATCATCGGGGGCAAGGGAGATATCAGACTCAGGGTTTAGGCCAAGGAAAGCACCTTGATCATAGTTGGTTCCACTGAAATGTCGGACGGTATATTTCTCACTGCCGGGGGTTGCGATTCTTGCGTTAAAGAACTTGCCAGCACCGTTCATAGCCCTGTCTCTGGCTGCAATGAAAGCAATCTCACGAACCTCATCAAGCAGGTGTGAGTATTCGTTGGAGACATTGAAAGCTTTCTTCAGGATAGTCCAAATCTCATCAAGCAAATTGGATACTAGACTACGACCCTTCTTTGTCGGCGGGATGCTGCTCAGGAAGTTGATCAACTTGTCATCGAACATCGCATGGGCAAGGAACTCCGTAGGATTAGACAATGCGTAGGAATCCAGACCTAACGCCCGCGCACCACCCTGACGATCCACCTCTGACTTGGCCTTCTTGAAGAGTTTGTTAAGCTCATTGCGGAACCTATCATTTCTCTTGGAGAGAAGTGCGTTCGTCGTGGCGGCGTGGAAGTATTCCTCAAGCATGACCCTGAACGCATGAACCGGATCACTCTGCAATCGGTGTGGGTCTATAATGATCTGATCAAAAGCTGGGTTGTAGAATGCAGGGGAAGTAATTCCGGACTCGCTCTGAATCTCCGCAAGAACAACGTGAACATTCATATTGTCCGAGCCCATCAGATCAAAGAGAGGTCGGAACCTGTCAACGTATGCCCTGCCCGTCTCCCCCATCTGAGAGTAGAGGTGATTCATAACGTCCAGAACTGTGCCATCACCCTGCCCCACGGGTAGAAGCTGCACACCTTGGTCGAGTAAATCGTCGCGCCCTCTCCGGCTAGACCTAGCGAACTCAGCGTCTCTGGATGTGTTAAGGAACTGTTCCTCAGAACCAATGGACTCGTACAGGGTTGCTTCGTTGAACGAGGCCATAGTCTTACGGCGGAGCAAGTCTAGGTCGTTTCTAATTCTGGCGTCAGTCCATTCCCCTGTGTGCTTCTTACCCTTATTCTCGTAGACAGGCTCAGTCTTCTTGTTAGGCTCACCGTTGGGTCGGTTGCGGCGGACTGTACCAGCGTACTTCTCCTTGCTTACAACCTTCCAATCAGACCTGCGATTATTCCAGATGTAGTAAGTTGTCTTGGTCGCCTTGGGTGCGCCCTCCAGTGCTGGGAACCTGCCTCTCCTCTTCCGGTTGACCTCCTTGTATATCTCCGCGATACCCTTTCGGATTTTATTGTATTGGTAGGTGCGAATGTTGCCAGCGGCCTCAGCCTGAGATGCTTCTATCTTAACCGACAATCTCTCAAGGGCGTTAACAACAATCTTACGTCTGGCTCTAAGCTCTGCAATGTGTTCCTTGGCAATCCGCAAGACTGTCTGACTGCCAAGCTCAACGCTAATCTTTGAGTTTGAGTTCTCCGGAAGAACGGACTCCCTTTGGAGAATCTCCACGAAATCATTCAGGACATGGTGATGCTTGATGATCGTGTCAGGCGTAAGCATCGGGTCTTCCGCGATCACCTCGTCCGTGTATAAATCCTTGGCTCTGATTTGCGTGTGCAGGGTGTTAGTCCTAGACACAAACTGAATCAGCTTATTGCCGTTCAGCTTATCCAGCCTTGAATCAAGACGGCGCAACTCACCTTGGTACTTACTCCTCTCTTCGTGCATCCTGCGTGTCTCTGGACGCTTCCTGTTCTCACTCTGGACTGCATCAGCCAAGGCGGGGAGCAATACCTCATCCCAGATTCTATTGGTTAAGTGGCGGCGTTCGGTTTCATGCAGCTTACCTTCGCTGGCTATACCCAAGTGTCCGTCGAGGATGGACTTAAACTGCTTAATGAAACTGGCGATATCGTCTCTGGCCTTCTGCCTTCTGGAAACCTCTTCTGGGGTGCGGCTGGAATCCTCAAGTTGTCTGGACAGGTCTGGGTTATTACCGATTAACTGATCAGCGGACTCGTTTGAGCTATCCTCGTAATAGGCTTCGTTGTCCGAGCTAATTGATGACAAGGCGGCATCTTTATCTCGCTCCTCCTGAATCTTCTCTGCGGCCATTTCGCTTCGAGGGGTAAGCTCCCAACCCGCGCCCCCGCCCATTGGCTTGCGTCTGGACGAGACAACCTGACTCCCCATAACTTCACGCTCTGTTCGCAATCTACCTATCTTGTTAATAAACCTCTGGCGTAGCTGCCTTCCACCGTAGAACTTGTCAACCAACCCCACCTTAAACAAGTCGGGCTTAACTCCAGCGGCAGCAGAACGGGACTTCTCCGCATCCATTACATCACGGGCGGCGAATACAGTCTCTTGGAAAGCTTCCCATGCTAACTCGGTAGAAAGGTCTGGGTATGTTCCTGCCCATCTGCGTGCGTATGCAGCGGCTTGACGGCGAAGTTTCTCGATCGGGCTAACCCTAACTGTCTCCCCCTTGTAGTTCTTGGCCTTTGCGAAGTCAGCGGCAAATGCTCCAAGTTCGTCAGTGCTGAATGATTTAGATATTTCACTGCGGAATAGCGGGTGAGTCTGATCTACTGGTTCCGCGCTCGGCTTGCCCCCAACGTTGTCCCGAATGTCTATTGGTCTACCTTCACCGAGGGGAGTTCCAGCTAGTCCGGTGGAATGTTCTGCTCTAGTCCGACCCTCAGCCTCCATTCTATTTCTTATGGCTTCGGCTATCTCAAGCTGGGACTGCTCATCTTCGAGTATGTCAGATTCTATTTCAGGGTCTATGCTGCCAGCCTTTCCGACCTCATGAAGCCCGCGCCGTTTTCCGGCCTCATTGGTTCCCTCAAAGTATTGGGCCTCGGCATTGGAGAACACATCTTCCGCGTTGGACAGCGTGATTCTGTCTTGCCCTCCAACCTTGGACGTTTCACTAACTGTAGCTGAACGGTGGACTCCGGTGGGTTCTACAGATGGTTCTTTAGGGGCGTCACCGAAGTCAAACTCCATCGTTCCGGTGTCGGGCTTCTTAGCGAACGGGGCTTCAATACTATCATCAACCTTAGTGGCGTCATCAAAGTTAACGGACTCGATGTTGTTATCATACCAAACACCAAGGGCCATGAGTTTGTTAGCGGATTCCTCACTGATCACACCCTCATACTTTGCTGCCGCTTCTTCGGTGATATTGATGGGTGAAATCTCCGGAGCCTCCATCATATACTCGTGGACAAATCCAGCAATTAAGTCAGAGGACTCTTCGTCTTTAAGGACAACCCGAATGTCTTCCCGTGGAGTACCGAGTCCCCCGAACCCTTCCTTGCCCAAAGTGTCCTCCAAGATAGTGTAGGCCATGTTGGTCTTAGCATCATCCTGCAGGAGCGTTAAGGTTTGCTGACCCTTGGGGGTTATGATGGGCCTAATGTAAAGACCTTCCTTGAGCAGCTTATCTTGATCAGACTTGGATAGGTTACTCTCAACTGAAACCTTGTTCGTATCTATGAGTAGCTGGCGTTCCTCTGGGTCTAGGGTGTTGGCGTACTGGTCAACGTGACGCTTCTTGCCAACGGCGTAATCTATGTTCGGTTGAGACTCCTCGCTCTGGCTTAGTCGGTAGGCATACTCTCCCTTCTCCCTTTTATCTTTCTGTTCGAGAATGTTGTTGATCTCATCCAGTGCAGCCTTGCGTCCGATCTTCACCTTGGCTCCGCTGGAACTTTCCGGAACCGCCTCTTCGTCAATCGCCTTAGTCTCAAAAACTTCTGTAGCTAATTCCTTGTGAATCTCCGCCTGTTCCTCAGTGTAAACACCAGCAGCTAAGTCCTCATCAATCTGTGCATGGTACTCACTTAGGGTAACACCACTGGAACGATAGTCGGCTACTCTATCCTGAATGGCATTGGCGTGTTCGGGGGACATATCCCTAGTGAGGTGGGCTGCTGTAAGCTCAAACGGTGCGAATCCTAACTCAGCCACGCCTTCTAGGAAAACGCTCTTCCAATCATTGATCTTACCCTCGGATGCAAGCTGCCCAAAGAACTCACCGGACGCCCCCATAGTGCTTTGAAAGGCGAGGGGGGCAGCGAAGGGGGCGGCTTTCTCAGTACCCAATAGACCGATCCTAGCCGCTCTATGGGCCAAGCCCTCGCTCTGAATCAGTGGGGCTGACCTAGCCATCTTCCCAGCAGACCCAGCAACGCCCTCCGCAATCTTCAGTGTTCTTCCGGCCAAACCCATAGACATAGTTTCAAATACAGCAATAGGCAGTCCATATTTAGCTGCCTTACTTCTGGCTTTCTTTAGAGTCTCAGGATCGTTGACAGCATCGAACAAGGCATTCGGGTCATCCATAACGTCATGACCAACAGTGGCCTCGATTACCTCCATGAACTTACCGGATGCAGATAAGTCGTAAGATGTTTTACCAACTCCAGTAGCCGCACCCCAGAAGGCAGCGGTAGGTACGGTTACAATCTCTTCCGGAATTCCAATTTGCGGCCCCATCTGCCCAGCAGCAGCAGCACCAGCCGCACCCGTAGCAGCACCGCCTAAAATCTTCTTCCAGCCGTTATGCAGGAGGGCAGAGAGTGATTCGGATGTAATCTCAGCCACAATCGCGGGTGTCTCGCGCCAGCCCCAGAACTCACCCCACCCATTAACAAAACCATCCGCCTCCTGAAGCTCTCTGTAGTGGGGGGATATATCAAGCTCATCAAGTTCTTTGCGTATCTGGACTAACTTGGCTGCATCCTCCCTAGTGAACTCCTTTTTAAGCCCAGACATTGACGCGATGATATCCGCCTGTTTGGACTGAAGTATGCCTCGCTTACGGGGGTCATTAAGGTAGGTAGCAAACAGACCCCTCTCTTCCTTGGGTTTCTGTAACGCTTGCTGGAACCCTTGAACAGTTTTCCTGTCAAACGCTGCGCCATGCTCCCTGTCCTTGATGCGCTGGTAGGTGTCCCTATACTGATTTAATTCTGGGTGGGTAGCCCATGCCTGAGGGTTGTTGTTCAATATAGCAACCGCTAACTGAGCATCCGAAAGCTGGGCTTGGTCAGGGTAGCGTTGCCTCCACCATTCAAATATAGAAGCCATTATTTGATTATCCCGTATTTGCGGGCGTCCTTCACGGAAAGGCTTTCACCGAAAGAATCCCTCAGGTTGTCGAGCTTGTTCAAAACGTCCAGTAATCCAGAGAGCTTCTCCTCTTCCTGCTTCATTCTCTTTAGCCTATCAATAGCCTTATCTCTTTTATCGGCTAGGGCTTTGGCGGAGGATGCGGATGCGCCCTTGGGTATCTTAATCTTAGAGTCCGCCATAAGTTTGCTGTGGCTTTTTGTGACCCTATCTTGATATCCGTGACCAACTGTCTTGGTGAGGCCCAGCCCCTCGAATCTTCCGTAACCCATGTTACCAGTTAACTCAAAGAGTCTGCGCTTGATCAGGTTCTCAGGCGTTGCACGGGATGCACTTATTGTCACGCCGAAGCTACTTTTCTTGAGTCCCTCGGCGGCCTTCTTAATCTCGTCAGGAACATTAAGCTTCAGGTAGACTCTATCACCATCAACAAACTGGTCATCTCTGTCTATGTACTTCGAGGCAAACTCTCTGACCTCTAGAATCTCTGTGGCTTCCTTGGCCTCCTTGACTCTATTGGCTGCGCGTTTTCTTGCTGCATTGGCACCATCTGAGAAGTCGCCATCAGTCTGGCGTTTAACCTCGCGCTCCTCTTCTCTGAGTTTCTCAAGCGTGGTAACTCCCCTCTCTATCATTCCCCCAGTGCTTTCTGGGTCGGTGTAATAACGGGGCTTAACCTCTTCTGGCCGCAATCCTTCTGTGCCGAGAGCATCTGTACGATTAGCCTCCATCTCAAGGTCGTCTTTGCGTTGGGGGAGCTTCGGGATTTCACCTCCAGTAACCTTAATAGAGTCTGGGTCTGTAGTTACGATTGTACCGTCAGGCTCCAGCACTGGTTTAATCGGGTAGACAAGGGGGTTACTGCTCCCAACCATGCCGTTAAGGAACTCATATATCTTGTCCGCTTCAGCAGCCGGAATAAGCTCGCTCTGTGTTACAGGGACTCCGGACAAATTATATGGGGAATCCGTTACGAGGGTAGACCTAATGCTTTCACTGCTGGTGGGCTGAGGCGGGGTGTTCGGGTCTGGGAACAGTTGCCCGCCAGTGCCGCCAGTGCCAGTTGTGTTGTTAACACTCTTCTCCATTCTGACGGAGCCGTGTTCACTAATCCACTTTCTTTTGAAGTCATCCCAAGCAGCAATGGTAGTGGTCATGTCGAGAAGCTTGTTAGGGATTGGGTTCCCCGCGCCGTCCAGAAGTAGCTTCTCCTGACCGTCCTCGATGTGAGTCTTGAACTCCCTGTTCGGGTTCTTGTTATATCTGAAAATTCTCTTGGAGTCCGGATTCTCTTCGTCCAGATAGGTTAAAGGGATACCTGATCTTTTGGCGTCCTGAAGTAGATAGTGTCTGGTAAGTATGTCGTTCTCCCCGTAAATGCCGTCCCGAGTCTGAGCCTTTTTTAATTCTTCAGAGTACCCAAGTTCTTCAACGCTGGTTCTGGCAATCGAGTTGATAACATCATTCTCTTTCTTGACCGCCCATCTTCCACTCTCTTTCTCGCGCTTGAACCAAGCATCAACCCTTTGGGATAGTTCCGTTCTTCGGGCGGTGATATGGTCTGAAACCACGTTGATCCCTCCAGTGTATGAAGTGACCTTATCGAGCATACCGGAAATCCTCGTGTGAAAGTCTCTATATGATTCGCCTGACTGCGGGCCAGCGGCAAGAACCTCATTAAATTTAGTAGCTGCCTCCTCAAACGAGTTCTTTTGCTTCGCCGCGTTCTCGGCCATAGTGCGCTTTGCGTCAAACTCGCTAACCTTCAGTGAGAGTTCCCCCATGTCAACAGTGGCCTGAACCATCTGAGAGTGAGCCTGAATGCGGGCTGACTCTGCGTTCTTCTCGGCCATTGCTCGGCGGTGATTGGACTCCGCTTCATAGTCCGCAGCCATCTTACTCTTTAGCTCCGCTTCAGCTAGGGTTAGCTTGGGTGCGGCCTCCTGCTGTTGCACTGAAGCTTCCGCAAGGCGATCATAGTCTGGGTCGCTGAGATGCCCCTGAACCTTTGATTGCAATTTATTGGCGAGCTTCTTCTTTAGAGCGTCCTGCTTGGCTGATTGTGCCGCCGCTCTAGCACTCTTTATCTCCGCCTTCTCCTTCGAGATGAACCCGCCGGATAGTGGGCCTAGGTATGCTTCTTCTAACTCCTTTGCACGCTTTGGGTTTGTTCTTCTAGCTTCATCAATTTCGGCCCTCTGCTCTGGGGTTAATTGAGTTTTCTTCGTTTCATAGTATCCATGCTTCTCCCTAGCTTCGCGCTCCGCCTTCTTCTCTTTGGCCTCCTCGCGCAGCACTTTACCTTGGGCGCGGCGTAGACGTTGCTGTGATCGTCGATCCTTACGAACGCTGATGCCCTCGATTGCGTCTGACGCCATTTTCATTCCTGCTTCAAAGCTCATAATAATATCTCCTTGTTAACCCCTTAGTGCCTTACCAAAGCCTTTGGCGAACCCTTTTCCGCCGAATGTACTCATCCCCCCAATTCCACCAGCGAGTCCCGTCATACCAATGCTCGCCACACCGCCAAGAACGGCACCGAAAGGATCGCTCTTATTAGCCATCTGAGTAGAGTAGATGCTTGCCTGTGTTCCGAACACGTTAGCCGCGAACTGAGTTCCCATCTGACCAGCGTTAGGATTAACACCAAGACCCTGCTGCAAGCCCATACCCATCATAGGTGCTGCCCCTTGTTGTGCCCCTGCAACCTGCCCGAACTGAGCGGTCTGAGGCATACCAACATAGGATCGGGCCATGTTCATTCTGTCGGTAAGCAATGAGCGTCCCATGTTATACTGAGCCAGAGTCTCCTGAATGGCTGGTGCAGTACCAAGCATCGCTCCACCACGGGCTGCTGCCGAACGTCTGAATGCTTGCTCCGCGAATCTAACTTCCTCATCGGAAAGCTGCGTGCCTTTCTCCAATTCAGCGAGAGTCATTTCAGCTAAACGCCGTCTAACCTTGAACCCTACCGGATCAGACTCCTCGATTCTCTTTAACGCTTGATCTGCGAAATCCGCTCCGTACTTCTTCTGAATGTCTAGGGCGGTCTGGGCCATAGTATCAGCACTGCGGCGGTGGGCCTCAAGCTCAGTTACCTGCTGGTCTAAGTCAGAGAATCCACGGAAGTCGTAGTCAACAGTCTCGCCGCCCACCGTAATCGAGCCATGCCCGCCCATCTTAGCCGCCGCCTCAATGGCCTTACGGGCTGGGAGGGTTCTAATGTCGGCCATGATACCTTCACGGTTGGCCTCGGCGTAGTTGGGCGTTACAGGCGGTGGAGGAGTACCCTTGTTAACTGCGTCCGCTGCGGCCCAATACCTCTCACGGTACGAGTCGGTAATACTCTTCGCTACGTCTAGAAACTGCTCATACATTTTGTGCCTCCCAAGAGTTCATGGCATTGTCATATAGATTACGCATCTCAGATTTGTCCAGTTTAGTTAGATTCACAACAAAAAGAAACTCTCCGTACAGGTCGCCGCCCCAATATCCAGTGATGTAAACCTCTGCTATCTCTGGCTGGTGATCGTTTACCCATAAAAAGCATCTTCCTAGTTCTAATACTTCATCGTTAGCACCCTGCTCCACCGACCTGTAGGCCATCCCCACATAAGTCCCAATCGGCAGCGGGCTTCTCAGCTTCAGGTTCGCTGTCGGCGGTTTGTTCTCGTACTGCCTCCCTTTTACGACTGTTCCTTTGGCAATCATCAAAAATCCTCTCTACAACTTCTGGTCGAAACCTGCGTTTTTTACCATGTCGGAGAGCGAATAGCTTGAGTCCTTTCCAACAGGGAGTCCTCTGCGAAAATTCATAGAGACAAGTCGCGATAGCCCATCCTTCAGAGCATACAATGTCCGACACGTAGAAACTGTCGCCTTGTTCGTTGAAGGGTTGCCAATGCCTATCCAACTCACACTCATTGACTCTGTATCCCACTCCCATCCCGACCAACTTACCATCCTCTTGCACGACACAGAGACTTCCATTCTTGTGGTGGAATCTGAGGTACTCCGCCAAGATATTGTCCGGCCAGCCACCGAAACACAGCCCTCTGGTGTCATATCGCCGGATGAAACTAATGACATCAGGTATTGCAAATCCTCTGGATCGGTCATAGCTCATTTCTCCAATGCCATAGTGTTCATAAACGCGCTGGTTTTAATTGACCGGATTAGGAATCTACCAGAACTCGCTTTAATCCTGAATCTAGCCTCATCAAACTCGCCCAGCGTATTAAGCGAGAAGGACTTTGAGAATGGGCCAACTGACGGAAGGGTGAACGGGATAGTGGCAGGGAGATTAACAATGGTGGTTTGGGTGCTTATGCCAGCGGATACCAAAACGTCCGTAGCGCCAGCCTCTTCGTCCAGTGTCGCATAAACATCAGCGCAATGACAGCCAGCCACGCTATTCTCGAACTCAATCTCCAAGTGATTACCCAGCTTCGGTGACAGATAATCCCCGTAAACGTGCCCTCTACTTACAAGCTCTGACTCTATATCGGAGCCGTCATCTTGATAGGTGCTATCCGCAATAGCTGACTCATCAACGTAGTCAAGCCAAGTGGAAACCTTTCCGGAGTTACCTCCCATGATTAGCTTGGGGTAGTTGTTAAAGTAAGACTCCGAGAAAACCAAGTTATCCCAGCCCGTCCAGTGCCCGCTCCAAGACTGAGTTACAGTGTTAAAGACTATCGTGAAGTTAGGGACAGTGGAGCTATCAACTGGAACGGAGAGGATATACCTATTACCCCAGAACTTACCGCAACTCTTGGATGCAGAGGCCCAGTTAATTCTCTCGATTAGGTCATCAACGGGCGTGGAGATTGGCTCCGAGATTGAGCTTTGTGCGCCAGCAAGGATAGTGCGTACAGTTCTAACACCATCTCTAGCTAGGAAGAAGACATCTGAGCCAGCTTGAGCAATGGTTCTACCAGCCACACAACCGATAGTGTTATCAATTCTCTTAACCTGCCAGCTACTCGCCCCAGCAGCAGACGGGTCTGTAGCCACAACATGAATGGAACGCTCCTTGAACACCAGCAGGTTAAAGTTGTACCAGCTAACAATGCCAGTAATCGGGTCGCCCTCACCGCCGCCGACTCGGAACTGGAACGATGATCCCCAATGCCCGCCGCCTAGTATATCACTTGCAGCAACCTCGTCATCGTAGTTATTCGTGTTGGCAGTGAATAGGCGGTTGGTGTGGGCGACGAGAAACTTCCCTCTCGGTGGAGTTGATCCCTCGTCTGTCACATTGCTTCCGTCATAACTGTGCAGGTTCCCGTTCCCGTCAGTCATGAACATCTTGTCTACTAACTGAGCAAACTCAACGTTGTTCCCAGCAGTATGCGTGTATCCAGAAACCTGAGAGAACGCACCTCCTGTGGACTTATGAAGGCCGCCGTTAGAGGCTAGTAGGATTTGCTCGTAGGATGGTGTGTCGTAAAATGATAGGCCGTCAATGGGATTGGACAGGGATGATCCGATTGATTCAGTGCCACGGCGAGTAGAGATAGCACCGAACTTATCAATGTCCATGTTTTTGGCCGAAGAGAACTGGCCGTCCTTGAGGAGGTTTGCGCGAACATTACTAACCTGACCCCCGATAAAAGTACCCGAAAGGTCGTAAGCTAACTGGTCATCAAGACCATCATTGTAATGAACTGGCATTAGCTACTAAAATCATTTAAGTCCCACGACGCCTCTACTTGCGGGATAATTCTGGTGTCTGTTGCTGTTTGGTGTGTCTCCATGTCCTTTGCAATAGCAAGCTGGGAGGAAGCTTCTTGGTACTTTAGCTGTGCCTTCTGGTACTGGCGGAGGTGTTCAAGCATATCCCCCTCAACGAAGGCAACTAGGGCATTGTCAACTCCACTGATCAGCGGGCTATCCTCGTCACCGAGCGGAGTCATCTTGGTCTTACCTAGAATCAGAAGCGTTTTAGCCTCCTTCGGCTTGCGGAGCAGCTTAATTTTTGACGAACCATTTGCGCCCTTTGCCAAGACAATAAACTTTGCGACTGCACCCGACTCATCGAACATCTTCGGGTCAACCCTGAATACTGCGGAGTAGTCAACAGGAGTGATCTCTTCATTATCCCAAGCCGCTGCAACAGGAAGATCAACGGCTGAATTAAGTGTAACCTCGCTGGTGTCCGCTGCAACAGAATATGACGTAGTGCCCAGAGACTCACGCCACAACGCAGCATTCCAGATCATTTCATACCTGCGATCAACAAACGACTTCAACAGGTTCAGGCTTCCTTGATCCGTCTTCTGGAGCTTGTCGGCAACGAATTGGGCTATGTCAGATTTAGTCATTATGAGAAAATTGTATACCCCCAAGGGTTGTAACTTGAGGCACTGGTCTGAGACTTGCTTAAATCCGTGTTGCAGTAGCACGCCCTCACGACCCAATAGTTACCAGAGTGACTTCCGCCTCCGTGAAGCACGGGCGTACACGCACCATACTCACTCGCGTAGGCTAAACCGCCGCTATCGTAATCGGTGGGGTGTGGTAACTTAAATGCGCTTTGAGCTTGATTTGCACTAGCAGACGCCATTCCGCTAACCCATCCAGTATCACTACTAAACCCGCCGCTTGCTTGAGAAACAGTAACCCTGCTTTCCCAACTGCTAGAGCTAGTCAAGTCTCCGCCTACATACTTAAACCAGCCTCGGCAGTTAGCGGAATTGTTATCCCTAGACGTAAAGTTTAACGTGCCTAAATCGACTACCTCGTTTAGCTCTGGATGCCACATAATCGGCTTCCACGCTCCCGAGACATTAACCCACGCCTTTCGCACACGCTTAAACTCGCCAGACGCATATACCTGCATTCCGTTGAGCCTATCCCAAGTGCCGCTATCATTCACATACCAGCGAGAAAACCCCTTCGCTCCGGTAGAGGTGTCTGAGTCCCAATTGGATGTGGTAGCCATTAGTTGTAATACTGCAGGTGAATGTCCCCGTCACTTCCCCCAGATGGTGTGCTAGTTGAGTAGGTGTAGGTTGGGCCAGAGGTTCCGTTTGCCGCCGCTGTAATTCTTCCTTGAGCGTCAACGGTTATATCTGCTGCTGTGTATGCCCCAGCCGTAACTGCCGTATCTGCAAGCTGGTCGGGGCCAATGGAATCATCAGCCACCTTTGCTTGGGTCACTGCATCATCCGCGATCATGGATGTTTCCACCTGAACCTCACCAACAGTTCCAGCGGTTGTCGCGCCGAGGACTCTGTTATCCGTAGAGGTGTCCTGAATCTTAGCGTACGTTATTGCGTCATCCGCAACCTTATCCGTGGTTACGTTAGCATCCAGAATCTTGGCTGTAGTAACGGCACTGCTGGCGATCTTTGAGGAAACCACCGAGTTATCGTTAATGGAGGCATTGCCGACCAGATTGTTTAGGTCACTATGGGTTACTGAGTCCCCAGATGAAAATGTGTGTCCTCGTGTAATGTCTGGCATTTTATTCGTCCTTCTTCTTGGCTAGTGCTGACCACACAACGCCGATAATAGTGATAACAGCACCGACCAGTGCCTCTACATCAGTCTGGGCCACTAAGCCGCGAGCCACTAAAGCACCGCCGCCAGCAGTCAGAATGTGCCTAATTACTCCGTTAAGGATCGAGTCCTTCTTATTGTTATTTTCCATATTTCTCCCTAGCTTTTCTGTTTGCTCTCTTCCGAAGCGCACCTTTCTTCAGCATCCGCTTCTCGTATTCGTGTTTGCTTTCCTTTTCGTATCTCTTCTTCTCAGGCATATTATCCTCCAATCAACTTACTTAATGCTAATCCTCCACCCGCTGATCCTGCTCCAACGGCCCCTAAGAGCCACCATTTGAAGGTTTCTAATTTCTCAATCCTTAACTGATGATCATCTAATTGTCGAATCATTCTATCCAGCTTATCGCTATTAGCTAACTGTCTGGCCTCCATTCGGGTTAGGATGCTATCTATGCTGTCGGGGTTGTAGTGGCTCACGAATCACCTCCCTCGGATTCCTTGGCCTCAAGCTCCATAGCCTCCCTGTTTTTCTTCTCATCAGGATTCTCGGGCCACCCCTGCTGCACAGCCATCAAGCCATCAATATCCTTGGCCGCATTGTAAGCCGCTTCAAGACGATCACACTCGGCAATCACTGCCGTCCGGTATTCAGCCCAATCATCAGCCACGGGCCGTTCACGTTCCATTTCCGCAATTACCATCCAGTCACTTCCGGCCAGTAGTGTCCCCGCCGTCTGCTTCACCTCGCCAACCCGATTGGCCTTCAACTGCTCAACGTCCTTCGGCGTGCTGGTTACAGTGCCGTCCGGTGCAACGTGATTGTCGTAGTATCGGCTATCCTTGAACTTCCGCTCCGGTGCGTCCTTCCACGCGATGCCCGCAGCATCCTTGTCCTCCTGTGAGGCGAGGCGTAGGTAGGTGGCAGGGTAGCTAATGCCGTTCACGCTGAAAGCCTTGTCCAGCGGCAGGGTTTGTCCGGTTTGTTCGATGTAGTATGGCATGAGATTATCGTGCGTTAGATGGTGCTGAGAAGGGTTGTTCCGCGAAGGCCATAAATATGTAATCCATATTGCTTCCGTTCATCGCGACATTTGAGGTCCGGTTCTTAAAACCGTTAGACAGGAAATCAACCCGCTCACCCGCGCTTGCTCCCGAAACGCTATATTCTGCACCACTGGAGTTTGCTGTAAGCTCTAGATCAGAGTAGTTGGAAGGGCTGCGGGCCGCATCGTGCATATACCAAGAGTACGAGGAGTCAACTGACTTCACCATAATGAAGGCTGGGCGGAATCCGCAGTAAACAAAAGTTCCATCACCACTGCTGCTGCCATTGCCCGTGTATTTCCCGAATTTACTGAACCCCTCCACGCCGCTGAAGAGGTAGGCGACGTAGCGTTCAATGTTCCCGCTGTAATAACCATTCGGGTCGCCCCAGTTCAGGAAGTCGTAGTCGTAGTTATAGCTCTCCGCGTTCTTAACCGTAAATGAACTGGAACCCACGCTACTAATTGGCGAGTAGTAAGAGGTTGAGGAGTAGTCTTCTGCCGACGCAGTTGTGTTTAGGAACAGGAGTTCATTCGTGGCGAGGTCTTTGTGCCAGACGTACCAGTTGTCTCTAGCGTAATAATCGGATGCAGCATCCCCGTCCCGCGCCTTGACGATAATCATGTCCGGCGCAACGCCAAGCGAATGGCTGACTGACTGGGAGTCGCCACTGCTCACACCATCGCCATCGTAGGTCACAATATCAAAGCCAGCCGTGGCGGACTCTTTCCAGACCCAGCCAACGTGATTCTTCCCGCTGTCGTTAACCTTCTCTGATGTGCCTAGAGTAAAACTATAACCACCGGACGCATCGGTATCGAAGGCGGTTATGTTGGTTGTCGCCGTTGATTCGGAATTAGTGTTGTTGGTGATTAACGCCTTGTTAGCACCACGCACCGAGTCACCTACCGTGTGGTTTTTAGCAACGTCCCTGTTCTTAATCCAAACAAGGTCTGGCCGTATGTCGGTGCTAATTACCTTGCCAGCAGTTTCGTTCCCTACCCATTGGGCTATCTCAAAATTCTCATGCGGCGTCACCGTAGGGTCATCCAAGTTCGCCGTGCAGAGACTCTTAAACCCACTCGGCGGGGCGTAGTAGAACTCTGATTGACTGGTGTCTTGGCCGCTGGGTTTTTGATTTGCGAAGGTCGGGTCTTGGCCGAAGTTCAGCACAAGATTGTGATGATATGCTCGGACTGCCGCTATTAAAGAGCCGCTACCAGACAGGGTCACGGCGGGGTTTGAATTGCTGCTGGGGTTTCCAGAGTTTTGCCAAGTGCCGTTCTTTGAAAACCAAACCTTGCGCGAGTCCACGTCAAACGCACAGCCAATCACATCCCCTGTTGTGTATGTATCATACCCCGTTGATGTGTTAGTGGCGTTCGTGTAGAGTTCGCCCTCAGATTCGTAAGCGGCTGACGTATCTGTGAAGCCGAGGTATTTCGTGGAATCCGCCGCATACACCCAGCCGTCCACCGGATGTACGCCCACTTGACAGCCTGTGCTTTGAGAACTGCCCTGCACATACGCCTCGAAATAAAACTTACCGCTTGTGGTGGCTATCGTTGCATCTTGCGACCCCCGACCAGAACCACTGCCATAATCGGCTCGCAGATTCCCCTCGCTCAAGGTGACGGTATGCGAGCTAGTTCCAGAGCCGTATGGAATTAACGGATTCAGAGTCGCATAATTATTTGAGGGCCTATCTAGCACCACATCGGAGGAGGCGAGATTGGTGGCGGTGAAATGGTTGCCAGCGGGCATTTCCACATAACCTGTGCTGGGAGACTGAAGCCAATCCGACTGAGCGAAGTATCCTTTTATGCTATGATTCCCATCGTGAATCGTACACCCCCACGCCACCTTCCCCCCGAAATCTATCCCGTGCGTGGAGTTGTTCAACGAGGCGATTTGAACTTTCTCAGATGAATTGACTCGGTAAAAGATTGCCGTGTTAGCAGTACCGTCCACCTCAATTCCAATGCGGTCTGTGCCGACAGTGAAGTGAGGCTCTGAACCAGTTCCGCTACAATCCACATTATTCGTGTTCAGCGGTACATGGATCACCTCATCCGCAACCATAGCGCAACCCTTACGAGCGGCGTCATTGTTGCTATACATATAGCTGTTCAGAGTTGAGCCTGTCCACCAAGCGGCGGGAACTGCCCCAACACCAGAGACAGTGTCGGAGCTATACGTTCCTCCAGTAAATTCAAATTCAGCATAATACTTCCCCGACCCCTCGTAATTGGACATCGTATGCTGAACATTCCCACTAACCCCATCGAATTGGGTGTTGCTTGCAGACCACGTTGGAGTCCCGTAACTCCCTGTTCTATACTTATTAGTGTTCCAGCTTACTGCGCCATTGAGACTGCTATCGAATCCGATAAAGGCCGTATCACTGTCTTCAAACTCTAGGTGGAAGCTGTTCCCGACATGAGAGGACATATCGTAGGCTTTGGGCTTGTAGCCGCCGTAGTCGTTGGCCTCGATGAAGTTGCCTACTGGTGTGCTGACTGCTGTGCCGTCCACGAAGTAGAGGTCAGCCATGTATTGCTTAATGAAGTAGTTTCCACCTTGGTCGCCAATCTCATGTTCATACGCTCCGTTGTTCCAGTTCAGCGTTGTAGCGTTTTGCGCGGGATAAGCGTTATAACCGGATTTAGCATTAAGAGTCTCAGGGCTTCCGTTAATCCAAACCTTTATCCGATCAGAGGCCGTAGATTGAGTAACATCCACCACTAGGCAAATGTGATACCAAGCCCCCGTATCCCGTAACTTGGAATTTCCATCCCAGCCAGCAAACTGCCCAACAGCACCCCCAGAATAAAAGTCCAGAACATCGTTTGCTGTGATTCTGAAATTCATTCGGTTTGAGGACGAGCCGTCATAAGCGTGGAACATATTCTGCAAGGAACCTAGCCCTGACCGCTTCACCCAGAACGCCATTGTCCACGTCTGGCTGTCTCCTGCGCTGGTTGGGGTGCGCTGCAAAGAGGCATCCCCATCAAACCGCAAACTCCGCGTCACCACCTCCTCATCCGAGGCAGCGGCGGCAGGGACGATACTGTTTTGAAATACGGCCATTAGCTCAGTGCTTGAGAGTTGGTCAGATAAACATTCGTGCCATCCGCGATGTAACTCACCAGAAACGTACCCGCCGCGCCAATGTCCGTGAGCAACGTGCTGCTGGCTTTAAGCGTGGTGGACTTGGTGTGCGCGTAGGCCGAACCGTTA
>Ga0098074_1000900_pt1 | contig 17097 bp, 14 predicted proteins | sample 32_taG_FD_75064 | JGI IMG/M metagenome (GOLD analysis project Ga0098074, IMG submission 75064) | Marine viral communities from the Gulf of Mexico - 32_GoM_OMZ_CsCl metaG | ecosystem: Environmental > Aquatic > Marine > Oceanic | place: Atlantic Ocean: Gulf of Mexico | collected 2015-07-12
CCGCCGAACGAGAAGCTGCAGGCGCTCAGCGAGGCGGTGCAGGCGACGACGGCGACGGTCAGGGCGGTGCGCTTCACGAGATGCTCCTCGGTCGGTGGACGGGAACGCACCGTGCCCCGTCGTCCGGTGGGGCAACCCTCGGCCCGCTCCCGACCACGGGCGGACCTCCTCGCCGCGACGTCGGCGCCGCGCAGGTCAGCGCAGCGCGTACGTCGCCAACGACACCCCGACGTAGTGCGCCGCGAAGGCCAGGACGGTCAGGACGTGGAACACCTCGTGGAACCCGAACCACTCCGGCGACGGGTTGGGCCGCTTGAGCCCGTAGACCACGGCCCCCACCGTGTAGAGCACACCGCCCACCACGATGAGCGCGAAGACGGCGACGCCGATCCCCGTGCCGTACGCGTCCGTGGCGCCCGACGAGAGGTCCGGCAGGTAGATCACCGACACCCACCCCAGGGCGACGTACACCGGGGCGTCGAGCCACCGCGGCGCCTGCGCCCACAGCACCTTCGACGCCACGCCGAACAGGGCTCCCACCCACACCACCGTCAGCAGCGTGACGCGGTCGGAGCCGTCCAGGAGCAGGAGCGTGAAGGGGGTGTAGGAGCCGGCGATGAGCACGAAGATGTTCGCGTGGTCGAAGCGCTGCAGCAGCGCGCGGGTGCGGGGCGGCCACGTGCCGCGGTGGTAGACGGCCGAGACCGTGAAGAGCAGCAGCGCGCTGAGCGAGAAGACCGCCGCACCGACCTTGGCCTGCGCCGTCGGGGCCAGCACCACGAGCACGACACCGGCCGCGAGCGTGAGGGGCACCACGCCGAGGTGGAGCCAGCCCCGGAGCCTCGGCTTGACGTCCTCGATCACGTGGCGCAGGTGCTCCGCGACCTCGTCGCGCCGGTCGTCGATTCCCGTCATGGGGTGAACCTAGCCCCGGGCCCGACCTCGGGCACCGGCACCACCTGCCGTCACCGGCGCTGCGTGCCGGTCAGCACCCCGAAGGCGACGAGGCGGCCGTCGGTGTGGAAGAGCTCGGCGCAGGTGGTGAGGGTGAGCAGGCGTGCGTCCGGGAGACGCGGCGGCGCCGGGTCGCCGGGGTCGGGCGGGACGGGGGACGACGCCAGCACCCACGTGTCGGTGAAGGCGACCTCGAGCTCGTCCCCCGCCGTCACCAGCTCGTAGGTGTGGACGGCGGTGCGGGTCTCCACGACGACCTCGTCCCCCACCCGCAGGTCGGGCATCGCCCGCAACGGCTCCCCGTGGGTGATGCGGTGCCCGGCCAGCGCGTAGTTGCCGACCTCCCCCGGCGCGGCGCTGCCGTCGAAGTGCCCCAGACCGGAGGCCAGCACGTCGGGCCCCGTGCCGGCGAGCACGGGGACGGCGTAGGCGTCCCCGAACCGGGGGATCCGGACGATCGCCTCGGCGGTCCCGAAGGACAGGTCGGCCGTGTCGCTGCCCTCCTCCCAGGCGGACTCCAGCTCACCGACCGCGCGCTCGTGGCGACGCTCGGCGACCACCGTGGTGCCCCACAGCTGCCACGCGAGATGGCCGAGCACGAGAGCCCCCACCAGCACCATGGCCGCGCCGGCGGCCGCCGTACGGCGGGATCGGCGCACCCGGCGGGAGCCCCCGGGACCGGCCGCCGGCCCGCCCCCGGCGCCGCTGCAGGCAGCGGCGTCGGTGAACGGACCGGCGGTGGTGACGAGCGGTGGGGTCCGACGTGTCACGCCACCGTCCGACGGCGTCCGCGCCAGACCAGGCCCAGACCGCCGGCGACCAGCAGGAGCGCGCCGCCCAGGAGCACCCGGTCGGGTCCGCCCGTGTCGGGCAGCTCGCCGCCCGGGGCCGCCGGCGGAGCCGGCGCCGCCACGGGGGTCGTGGTGCTGGACTCCTCGGAGATCACCGGGGGCACGACGTCGCAGCCCTCGGACGTGCAGCCCGACGCGACGGCGCGGTTGGTGATCGGCCCGTCGGCGACGTCGGCCGCGGTGACCGTGTACGACGCCTGGCAGGTCGTGCTCTCGCCCGGGGCGAGCACCGTCGTCCGGCACTCGATCGCCCGCTCGGCCTCGGTCAGCATCGGGTCGTCGATGACGATCGAGTCCACCTCGACGCGGCCGGTGTTGGTGACGGCGAACGTGTAGACCACCGTGTCGCCCGCCTCGGCCGGGCCCCCACCCGTCACCGTGTGCGACTTGAGCAGGCTGAGCGCCGCGGTGGTGTCGGTCGGGGTGTCGGTCGACGACGGCGGCGAGTCGACCGGGTCGCCCCCGCCGACCGGGGTGCCCGTGGCGGTCGCCTCGTTGTGCACCGAGCCGGCCTCCACGTCGGCCTGGGTCACGGCGTACGGCTCCTGCGCCACGCAGAGGACCGTCTGGCCGGCGCTCAGCGTCGTGGCCTCGCACACCACCGCGCCCAGCATCGGGTCCACCACCGCGACGTCGGTCAGGGTGATGTTGCCGGTGTTCGTGATCTCGAAGCCGTACCAGATCTCCTCGCCGGCATCGGCCAGGCGGTCACCGTCGAGGTCGTCGAGCTCGGCGTGCTTCACCAGCCCGAGGGCGGGCACCGGCGGCACGGGGGTCGTCGTGCTGTCGGGGTCCGACACGACGGGGTCGCCGTCGGGGTCGGTCGCCTGCGCGGTCGCGGTGTTCTCCACCGAGCCGGCGTCGACGTCGTCGGTCGTGACGACGTACGGGTCGGCGGTGCAGGTGGTGCTCGTCCCGGGGGCGAGGGCGCCCGCGGGGCAGGTCAGCCCGCCGACCATCGGGTCGTCGATGCCGACCGCGGTCAACGGCACGTTGCCGGTGTTGATCACCGTGAACGTGTAGGCGATCGTGTCGCCGGCGTCCGTGGTGCCCGAGTCGTTGACGTCGACCGGGGTCCCCGCCCGCTTGTCGAGGGTGAGGGCCGGGGCCGGGGTGTCGACCGGCGTGGTCGTCGTGTCCTCGTTGGACTCGACCGGCTCCCCGTCGGGGTCCTCGGCCGTGGCGGACGCGACGTTGACGACCGCGCCGTCGGCCTCGTCGGCCTCGGTCACGACGTACACGTCGTCGGCCTCGCACGTGGTCGCCTCGCCCGGCGCGAGCGAGACCTCCTCGCACGTCACCGCACCCACGAGCGGGTCCACGACCTCGACCGCGGTGACCGGCACGTCACCGTCGTTGGTGACCGTGAAGGTGTAGGCGATGGTGTCCCCGGCGTCGGTGAGGCCGGAGCCGTTGACGTCCACCGGGGTGCCGGCGAGCTTGTCGAGCGTGATCACCGGCGCGGGGCTGGAGACCGGCGTGCGGGTGGAGTCGGGGTCGGACTCGACGGGGCCGCCGTCGGGGTCCTCGCCCGTCGCGGACGCCGTGTTGGTCACCACGCCGCTCGTCTCGTCGGCCTCGGTCACGACGTACACGTCGTCGGCCTCGCACGTGGTCGCCTCGCCCGGCGCGAGCGAGACCTCCTCGCACGTCACCGCACCCACGAGCGGGTCCACGACCTCGACCGCGTCCACCGGCACGTTGCCCGTGTTGGTCACCTCGAACGTGTAGGCGATCGTGTCGCCGGCGTCGGTGAGACCGGAGCCGTTGACGTCCACCGGGGTGCCGGCGAACTTCTCCAGCGCCAGCGCCGGAGCCGGGGAGTCCACCGGCGTCGACGTCGAGTCCTCGTTCGAGGTGACGTCGCCGCCGTCGGGGTCCTCGCCCGCGGCGGTCGCGACGTTGACGACCGCGCCGGCGAGCTCGTTGGCCTCCGTCACGACGTACGGCGCGTCGGCCCGGCAGGTGGTCGTCCCACCCGGGGCGAGCGAGACCTCCTCGCACGTCACCGCACCCGCGAGCGGGTCCACGACCTCGACCGCGTCCACCGGCACGTTGCCCGTGTTGGTGACCTCGAAGGCATAGGTGACGGTGTCGCCCGCGTCCGTCAGGCCCGAGCCGTTGACGTCCACCGGGGTGCCGGCGAACTTCTCCAGCGCCAGCGCCGGAGCCGGGGAGTCCACCGGCGTCGACGTCGAGTCCTCGTTCGAGGTGACGTCCGCGCCGGCGGGGTCGGCGCCGGTGGCCACCGCGGTGTTGTCCACGGAGCCGGCGACCTCGTCGGCGGAGGTCACGACGTACGGCGCGTCGGCCGCGCACTCGGTCGAGATGCCCGGGGCGAGCGAGACCGCGTCGCACGTGGTCGTGCCGACGAGCGGGTCGACGACCGTGATGCCGGTGACCAGGACGTTGCCCGTGTTGGTGACCGTGAAGGTGTAAGCGATCGAGTCGCCCGCGTCCGTGAGGCCCGAGCCGTTGACGTCCACCGGGGTCCCGGCGCGCTTCTCGAGCTCGAGAGCGGCCTCCTGGTCGACCGGCGTGGTCGTGGAGTCGCTGTCGGTCACCGTCGGCAGGCCCGGGACGCTGGGCGTGCCGGTCACGGTCGCGGTGTTGTCGACGGCGCCGGCGTCGATGTCGCCCTGGGTGATCTCGTAGGGCGCGGCGGTGCAGGTGACGTCGTCACCCGGCGCGAGCGGGCCGGGCGGGCACGTCACCGCGCCCAGCTTGGGGTCGTCGATCGCGGTGGTCGCGAGCGGCACGTCACCGGTGTTGGTCACCACGAAGGAGTAGGTGATCCGGTCGCCGACCTGGCTGCCCGTGGGGGCGCCGGCGATCTTGTCGAGCTCGATGCCGGGACGCAGGGCCTCGTTGGTGAAGGTGCACAGCGCGGCCACGCCGGTGGCACCGCCGTCGGGCAGCGTGAACGACCCGGTGGTCCCCGTGCCCGAGGCGATCGGGGACCCGGAGTTCTCGTCGACGCAGCTCCAGGCCGAGACGTAGCGTCCGGCCGTCGCGCCGGCACCGGTCTCGGCGATCGTGTAGGTCGTGCCCGAGAGGCCGAAGACCGGCCCGGCGATCTCGTCGGGCGAGCTCTGGAGACCGCCGTCCGTGCCGGTGGTCGTGCCGGTGTTGCCGGAGACGAGGCCGCCGCCGGTGACGCTCAGCGTGACCTGGTCGGCGGCGACGCCTCGCCCGTCCGGGAAGTCCTTCTGGACCCGGATCGTGCTCGGCGAGGCGCAGGAGGCCAGGTCCACCGAGCCCGACTGGGAGAGGCTCTCCGTCGACAGGATGGCCCCGGTGGAGGGGTTGACCTCGAAGAGCTGGGCACCGCTGGCCAGGTAGAGGTAGCCGTTGCCGGCGAACGCGATGCCGTTGATCGGCTGGTTCGCGGGCGCGGGGATGTCGGTGATCTGCGAGCCCGTCACCGTGATGGCGGGGCCGCTGGTCGGGATGGCCTGGTCGATGACGGAGACGACGTTGCTGCCGTTGACGCCGCCGACGACGTAGAGCCGCCCCTGCTGGTCGAAGGCCCAGTCGCCGTTGGCGCCGCCGGTCGGGATCTGGCCGCTGGCGACCAGGCCGACCGAGGTGTTGGCTGCGGTGTCGAAGCCGTAGATCTGGATCGACGACCCGCTGAACCCGCCGTAGTAGTACATGCCGTTCATCGGGTTCACGGCCCCGTGCGTGACCGGCGTGCCGGCCGCGCCCGCACCGAGGGCGACGGTGGTCTCGCTCGCGCGGTCGAGGCGGTAGATGGTGCGGCCGTTGCCGGAGCTCGCGGGCAGCACGCCGAACGCCTGGGTGCCGCCGTCGGCGATGCCCAGCCCGTTGAGGCTTCCGGTCGCGCCACCGATGTCGAACGTCCCGACGCTGGTCTGGGAACCCCCGTCCCCCAGAGCCCACAGGTTGCGCGGCGACGCGCCCTGGATCGAGTAGACGCTCTCGCAGTCCAGCGGCGCGGCGGCCGCCGCAGGCGAGGCGCCCATCGCGAGCGTCATCGCCACCAGCCCGCTGGAGGTGACGAGCACCGCTCCGACGGCAGCGAGCGACCGCCGCATCCTGCTGCTCCGACGTTGGTGTTCCGGCCTTCGAGCCACGTTCTTACCCACATCTCTCTCGTGCGCCCCGCCGTCCGCGCGGGCTGGTCCCACGGGCACGGCGGGCTCTCCCGACGTGGTCCCCGGGGCCGCGGGGCGACGTCGTACGACGCGCTCCTCCGGCATGGGACCGGTAGGAGGACGGCCCGGAGGGCCCGGCATTACGGCGTCGGGCGGACTTTCTCGGGGTGAGCCACGTCACTCCCGCCGTCGCCGCGCGCGGGCCCGGATCGCCGCCCCACGGGCCGCCGGACTGCCCTAGGATCCGTCGTCGACACGGCCCGCCGGCGCCAGCGCCGCGGCCGCCGTCCCCGTCGGGACCGCCGCGGTGGACGAGCTCCACGGAGCGGACCTCCAGCAAGGAAGCCCTGCGCATGACCACCGACGACCTCGCCGCGCGTGGCGGCGACGACGACCCCGAGAGCGACGCCGCCTACCTCGAGCGGACCCGCGCGGGTGACGTCGAGGCCTACGCCGAGCTGTTCCGTCGCCACTACCCGACGGCCATGGCCGTGGCGTCGCGACGGGCGGGTCCCGAGGTCGCGGGCGACCTCGTGGCGAGCGCCTTCGAGCGGATCCTCCGGTTGCTGCGGGAGGGCAAGGGACCGCGGAACGCCTTCCGGCCCTACCTGACCGCCGCGGTCACCAACGCCTGGGTCGACCGCGTCCGGGCGGACTCACGTCTCGTGCTCCTCGACGACGACGCCGACCTCGAACCGCTGGTGGTCCCGGACGCCGACGGCGCCGACCGACGCGTCGAGGCGACGCTCGTCACGAGCGCCTTCGCCTCGCTGCCGCCGCGCTGGCAGCACGTGCTCTGGTACACCTCGGTCGAGCAGCTGCCGCACGCCGAGGTCGGCGACCTGCTCGATGTCCGGCCCAACGCGGTCGCCGTCCTGGCCCACCGGGCGCGCGAGGGCCTGCGGCAGGCGTACCTCGACGCGCACCTCGGACGGGTCTCCGCATCCAGCTGCCGGCGCACGGCCCCCCTGCTCGCCGCGTACGTCCGGGGCGAGCTGGCCCGCTCGAAGTCCGCGCGCGTCGACGAGCACCTGCCCACGTGCGGCGACTGCACGGAGGCGGCGTCGTACCTGCGGGAGATCTCGGCCGGCCTGGGGGCGCTCCTGCTGCCGGTCGTGCTCGGCGCCCGGCCCTTCCTGGCCACGCCGCCCGGCACTGCTCCGCCACCCGCGACGGCGTCCGCGACGCCACCCGTCACGCCCGCCGCGACGCGCTCGGGTCGTTCGGTAGCGCTCACCGTCGCTGCGGCGGTGCTGCTGGTCGCCGGTCTGACCGGCACCGCCCTGCTCCTGCGCTCGCACGCCGGCGGCGACGACGACACCGCGGGGCCCGGCGCGGCACCGACCCGGACCGGCCAGCCGACCTCCCCGCCGTCGGTGTCGCCCGTCCCGGCGACCGGTCCCGGTACGACCGACGGCGCGCCCGGGTCCGGGTCGCCGGCGGCGACCCCGGGCGCTGCCCTCGCGACTCCCGGCTCGGCACCCGTCGACGATCCCGTGGTCGCGCCACCCGCCCCTCTCGGCGGAGGAGACCTCGGCGGGCTCCCGCCGAGCGGGGCCCGGCCCGACCCGGCGGCCGTCATCCCCGGCCCGAACCCACGGCTCGTCGCCGACTGGGCACGCACCTCGGTCTCGCCCCGCGGCGAGGGCTGGACGCGGTTCGTGGTGCCGGTGCGCGACCTGTCCGACGGGTCCGTGCTGACGGCCGTCGTGCGCGGCGGGCAGGAGGTCTGTGCCGCGACCGGCCCGACGGGCCAGGTGGAGTGCTCGACCCAGCAGACGGCACGGTGGTCGGGCGTCGTGGTGGACGACGGCGGCCTGGTGACGCTCGACGTCGCGCACTTCTCCACCGCCTGGGTCCAGGTGGGTCTCGACGCTCCCGACACCCCGACGGACGACCCCGACGACAACACCCTCGACACGATCCTGCGGTGACGCAGATCACTCGCGCGGACTCCGCCGTACGGCGTAAGGACCCGGCCCCGGCGACGTCCTCCTGAGGAGAACGCCCCGTCCCGAGAGAGGTCGCCATGTCCTGGAGGTCGTCGAAGCGCCACAGGCGTGCCCGCCCGCAGACGGGCGAGCTCGTGCTCTCCCGCACGGAGCAGACGCGCGTGGCCGCGTTGCTGGCCCCGGAGCTGCGGGTCGGGTGGATCCCGACGGAGCACGACCTGCGGGCCGCGGCGGGCGCGGTGCGGCGGCTCGTCGACGCCCCCGGACCTGCCGAGAGCCCGTGACCCCCTGACCACCTCTCCCTTCCCGACCACCCTGCGGACGGGCCGACCGACCCCGACGGCAGCGCCCGCAGGGCATGGGCCCACCGCCGCCGCGAGGCACCCTGACGGCACTCGTGACGGCGGCCGGGCTCCGGGGTCCCTCCCCCCGCCCCACACCGGGGGGAGGGACCGCTCGACCGTGATCGCCCCGCTCACCACCCGGCCGCGGCCAGGACCGGGGGTCCGAGGAGGATGTCGCCGATGTCCGCGCCCGTAGCAGTCCACGCCGCCACCGTCGCCCTCGGTCTCGTCGCCACGGGCCTCGCCCTGGGCGCCCGTCGTCGGCTGGTGGCCGGCGCCGCGGTCGTGACGGCCTGCGCGGGGGCGACGGTCTGGGCGGCGCACGTGCTCTGGTTCGAGATCGACGGGCTGCACCACTCCCAGGTGCTGTGGCTGCCGGCCGTCGGGGTGACGTGCGGCGCCGTCTACGTGCTCGCTCGCCGTATGGGCGAGCGGGACTGGCGTCCCTCGCCCTGGCTGCTGGGCGTGGTCGTCGGCGAACCGGTGCTCGTGGTCGTCGGCCGCGTCTTCCTGGGCGAGCACGCGATCATCGACGTCGGCCACGACCGGGCCTTCGGGCCGGTCTTCATCGCCCACACCGTCTACTGCTTCGCCCTCCTGCTGCTGTCGGTCCTCTCCCTGAACCGTCGCAGTCGCGACCGGGTCACCGTGGTCCGTCTCCAGGCCGGCGTCGTGCAGTGGGGCGCCCTGGGCGCCCTGGTGGCCGAGGCCCTGCGCCTCCAGCTCACCGACGTCGTCGCCGTGATCACCCTGACCGTGTTCGTGGCCGCCGCTCTCTTCGGTCCCGCACATCCCTGGGTGCCGCCGTCCCCCGAGCGGCTGCTCGACGACCTCGGCGCCCTCGTGCTCGTCTTCGACGACGACGGCGCACTGGTCGAGTGGAACACCCCGGCCGGGGTGCTCTGCTCGCTCCGGGGAACCGATCCCCGGCCCGGTCAGCCGGTGGAGGAGATCCTGGGCCGCCGGCTTCCCCTCGCCGACGCACAGGTCGTCGAGGTCGACGTCGCCGGCCGGACCACACGGTTCTCCGGCTACTCGCACCCCGTCGAGGCACCGGACGGGTCGTCCGACGGCCACGTCGTCGTCCTCCGTCGCGCCCGCAAGGCCGACGACGGCCAGCGTCGGCACCCCCGGCGACGCGCCCTGATGGTCGGCCTGCCCGCCCACGACCCGGAGACGGGCCTCCTGACGCCCGCGTCGCTGCTCAGCACCCTGCCCCAGGAGGCGGGTCCGGCACCCGGTGCCGCCTCCGCCGAGCCGCCCTCAGGCCGGCACGCGGTGGTCGCGGTCGTCGCCACGCCGGACGAGGCCCGGGTGACGGGGTGGGCGGCCTCGCTCGAGCGCTGGGCCGAGGGCCGGCCGGAGGCGGTGGGCCTCGCCCGCTGGGCGCCGCGACGGCTCGCGGTCGTCGCCCTGACCGACGACGTGGCGTCGGCCGAGGCGCTGGCGGGCGGCGTCCGCTCCTGGGTGGACCACCTCGCCGAGGCCGAGGCCGGCGTCGTCACCGGTGACGGCACCAGGGCGAGCGTGGTGCGGCTGCTCGAGCAGGCCGAGGACCTCGCCGTCGACCGACAGGCGTCCCAGGAGGGATGACCCCGCCGCACGGTCGGGGTGTCGCGGATCGCTGGGCGTCCCTCAGGGCTGGTCTCGCAGGAGGTCGACGAGGCGTCGCAGCGCGTCAGCCGCCGCTCCTGGGTCGGTGGGCAGCTCGTGGACGACCGGGGCGGCGCTCGTCGCCGGCGCGCTCGCCGACCCGAGGGACCGGACCAGCCAGGGCAGCTGCAGCGAGAGGTCCGACCCGGGCCCGGTGACCGCGACCACGTGGCGCGGCGTCGGCGCCGAGACCAGGGCATCGGTGTCGGCGAAGACGGCGAGCACCACGTCGGCGACCGAGGTGGACATCGGGCCCGGATCCCCCGGCGGGACCGGCACCACGACGGCACGCCAGGGACCGGGACCGGCCTGCCCGCTCATCAGCGCCCACACCTGCTCGTCGACCGGCTCGAGCTCGGGTCGCACCTCTCGGGCGCGCAGGGCGCTCTGCCGGTCCGACCAGGTCAGCGCGGCGGTGCGGACGAGGTCGACCGGCAGCGGCGCGCCGTCGTCGAGGTCGCACACCAGCCGGAGGTCGTCGAGGAGCGCCGAGAGCGGCAGCCCGTCGTCGGCGGCGACCGTCGCCATCTCGACGACGTCGGCCAGCAGGTCGGCCGAGGCCCGTCGCAGCTCCCCGGCGGCGCGGGCGCCGTGGCGCTCGAAGGGCTCCCCGTCGTCGCGCTGCGTCACCCGACCGCCTCGTCGCCGTCGGCGAGCAGCTGCCGGAGGTCGCGACCGGCCGACGAGGGACGCGCGACGGAGACGAGGCACCGGTGGCCCACGTGCTCGGTGCAGGCGAGCGCGAACGCGGCGACCGAGGACTCGACCGAGGACTCCGCCGGTGCCGGGGGACCCGGGGCGCGTCGCCCGCGGACGGGGCCGGCGGGCAGGTCGGCGGCGAGCACCACCGCCACGGCCGCGTCCTGCTCGTCGACGTGCACCCGGGAGCCGGGGAGATACTGCGCCGCGAGGACGGAGACGAGTGCGAGGTCGTCGTCGAGCGGCTCGCCCGGACCGGCCGTCGCCGTGCCGCCGTCGCCGCGCAGGCGGACGACGACCACCGAGGCCTGGTCCTCCGGGGGCAGCCAGCGGCCGTCGTCGTGCTGCCGCTCGGCGTGGGGGTCGGCGTGGGGGTCGGCCTGCTCGCCCAGGAAGGCGTCCGACCACGCCACCGCGGACTGCTCGACCAGCGTGCTCACGTCGGCGCCGCCAGGCTCGAGCCCGAGCACGTCGAGGACCCTCTCCAGGTCGCGCAGCAGTCGACGCAGGTCGTCACCCCGCCGCGCGTAGTCGCGCGCCACGCGCTCCAGGGCGCCGACGTCCAGCGGGGAGTCCACGCCGTGCGGCCACAGCTCGGCGACGAGCACGGCCATCTCGGCCTCGCCACCGCGCCCGGCACCGGCGGCCCGGGCCCGCAGGCGGAGTCGCTGTCTGCCGTTCCTGGACGCCCTCATGGTCCTCGCGATACTAGGCGGCGCCGCACGGGCACACACCACGACTGCAGGAACGACTGCACCGACCCCCGCCGACGTCGTAGAGTGCGGGACCGTGCCTCGCAGCTCCCAGCCCTCGTCGACACCGTCGTGGTCGGGCCCCGCCGCCACCGACGAGGCCGACCGGCTCGAGCGGCTCGCCACGAGCGACCAGGACCTGCTGGCCCGGGCACGCCAGGGCGACCACGACGCGGTCGCCCGGCTCTACGCCGAGCACCGCCCCGCAGCGCTGCGTCTGGCGGGTCGGCTCTGCGACCAGCGCGACGTCGAGGACGTGGTCGCCGACGCCTTCAGCCGGGTGCTCGCCCAGCTCGCCGACGGCCGTGGTCCGCTCTCGTCCTTCCGCGCCTACCTGCTGATGGCCGTGCGGCACTCGCACGTCGACCACGTACGGCGCGACGCCCGGCTGGTCTGGACCGACGAGGTCGACGAGGGCGATGCGCCGGCACGGCCGGACACCGCGCCGGCCCGCGCCGAGTCCGACGTGCTCGCGCGGGCGATACGCGCGCTGCCCGTGCGCTGGCAGCTCGTGCTGTGGTGGACCATCGCCGAGAGCCGGGGTCTCGACGAGGTGGGGCAACGCCTCGGCCTCACCCCCAATGCGGCCGCTGCGCTCGCGTTCCGGGCCCGGGAGGGCCTGCGGCTGGCCTACCTCGACGAGCACGTGGACGCCGGTCGCCCACCGTGCGAGAGCTGGCGCAGCGACGTGGTCGCCCACGTCCGCGGGCGGCTCCCCCGGGGTCGCCTGGCCGCACTGGAACGTCATCTGGGCACGTGCGCGTCCTGCGCCGGAGCCTTCGCCGCGCTGCGCCCCGCGGGCCGGTCGATGCCCGCGCTCGTCGGCGCGCACTGACCGCTGGCGGGCTTCAGCCGTCCGGCGTCTCGGCGACCTCGATGCCGAGGCTGGACGTCGGTCCCTCGACGGCCGCGATCCATCTCGAAGCGCGAGTCGGACCCGTCGATGTCGACGCGCACCCCTCGTCCGGCACCGAGGCCACCTGGCCCGCCCGACGGAGGCTGGCGGCGACGAAGCCGCTGTGCTTCAGCTCCGCGACGAACCCGTCGAGCAGCTCGACGGCTCGGGCACCCCGCGCGCGCGGGACCGCGACCGCCTGACGAATGGCCTGGAACGCCGGCTCCAGCACCCGCAGGCCGTGCGCCGCGGCGAGCTCCTCCGTCGGCTGCCGCACACCCGAGAGGACATCGAGGTGCTGGTCGACGAACACGTCGACCACCTCGTCACCGCGCACGACGGTGGCGTTCCGGACGGTGCGGGTCAGGTAGAGGTCGTAGGCCGAACCGCGTCGTACGGCGATCGTGGTTCCGACGACGTCGACGTCGTCGGGTCCTGCGAGGGCCGAGCCCGGGCGTACGGCGTAGACCCCCTCGATCCCGACGTACGGCCTCGTGAACCGCACGCCCTCCTCGCGGGCCGGCTCGACCGCCAGGAAACCCACGTCGACCTGACCGTCGACCAGGGCTGCGTAGGAGTCCCGCGCCGCCCCGACCACACGGAGCTCCAGGTGCACCCCGAGCCGCCCGGCGAGCTCGGTCGCGATGTCGACGGTCACGCCGGTCGGGGCGTCCGGCGTGCCCTGGACGAGCACGGGGTTGCCGAGGTTGATCACGGCGCGCAGCGTCCCACCGGGGCAGAGGGCCTCGCGCAGGGCTGCGGACCGATCCGGACCGCGCTCCGATCGTGTGGTCGGGGCCATCAGACGTCACGCCCCGCGACGGCCCGCAGGCGCCGGTAGAGGGTGAACCCGACGATGAGGACCAGCACGCCGTAGATCGTCTGCGTGATCGTGCTGCCGACCAGGACGCCGTAGTCGCCGCCGGAGGAGAGGAGCGCGTTGCGCAGGCTCGTCTCGGCGAGGGGCCCGAGCACCACGCCGATCATGATCGGGGCGAGCGGGAAGTCGAAGCGTCGCAGCAGGAACCCGAGGAACCCGATGCCCAGCACGAGGACCAGGTCGACGACCGAGGCCGACGTGGCGTAGACCCCGAGTCCACAGAAGACCGTGATGCCCGCGTAGAGGTAGTGGCGCGGGATCTTGATCAGCTTGGCCCACAACGGTGCGAAGGGCAGGTTGAGCACGAGCAGCACGACGAGCCCGATGAAGAGGCTCGCGAGCAGGGTCCAGACCAGGTCGGCGCTGCGGTCGAAGAGGAGCGGTCCCGGCTGGAGGCCGTACTGGCGGAACGCGGCCAGCATGATCGCCGCGGTCGCCGAGGTGGGCAGACCCATGGCGAGCAGCGCACCGATGGCGGTGCCGGCGGTGGCGTTGCCGGCGGCCTCGGGAGCCGCGAGCCCGCGGATCGCGCCCTTGCCGAACTGGGGGTCGCGGCGGCGTCGGTCGAGCGCCCGCTCGCCGCCGTACGCGAGGAAGCTCGGGATCTCGGCCCCGCCGACCGGGATCACGCCGAACGGAGCCCCGATGCTCGCACCTCGCACCCAGGCCGGTGCGGCCTCGCGGAACTCGGCCTTGGAGAGGTAGGGCCGCCCCTCGAGCTTGTGCAGTCGCGCCGGTCGGGTGCGGTGCACGCGGGAGGCCACGTGGAAGACCTCGCCCAGGGCCAGCACACCCACGGTGATGACGATGATGCTGATGCCGTCGAACAGCTGCGGCACGCCGAAGGTGAACCGCTGGGCCCCGGAGATGCCGTCGATGCCGATGACGGCGAACCCCAGGCCGAACGCGAGGCTCGTGAGGCCCTTGGCGAAGGACGTGCTGACGACCGTCGCGGTCGCGACGAACGCGAGCACCGAGAGAGCCAGGTACTCCGGCGGGCCGAAGTTGATGGCGAGGTCGGCGAGCTTCGGAGCGAACAGCACCACGATGACGACCGAGATGATGCCGCCGGTGAAGGCACCGATGGCCGCCGTGGCGAGGGCCTGGGGCGCGCGCCCGGACAGGGTCATCCGGTGGCCCTCGAAGGTCGAGGCGATGGCCGTCGAGCCGCCGGGCGTGTTGACCAGGATGGCCATCGTCGAGTCGCCGAAGAGCCCGCCGAAGTAGACGCCCGCGAACATGATGAAGGCCGAGGTCGGGTCGAGGGTGAAGGTCACCGGCAGCAGCAGCGCCACCGCCATCGACGAGCCCAGGCCGGGCAGCACGCCGACGGCCGTCCCGAGCAGGGCCCCGACGACCACCCACAGCAGGTTCATCGGCGTGAACGCCTGCTCGAAGCCGCCGAGCAGCAGGTCGATCGACTCCATCAGAGGACCCCGTCCAGGATGCCCGCGGGCAGGTGCAGCCCGAGACCCGCCGAGAAGACGACCTGGACGGTGCACGACAGCACGAGGGAGACGGCGACGTCCTTGAGCGGCGTGCCCGACCCCATCGCCGAGGCGATGATCCAGAACATGAGCGCCGCCGCGAGGATCCAGCCGAGGGGGTTGAGCAGCAGCGCGAAGAGGAGGAACGCCAGCATCGTCAGGCCGAGGGTGCGCCAGTCGCTGAAGGTCGCGTGATCCTCACCCTCGACCGGCTCCATCCCGGCGGCGTCCTCGGGCTCCTCCGGGGTGCGCACGTAGTGCACGACGAGGAGGGCCGCGAGCACGTAGCAGGCCGCGGCGACGATGGCGGGGAAGAACGTGGGTCCGGGCGCCTCGGCGCCCTCGGGGACCGTCATGGTGACGATGCCGACGGTCAGGTAGACGCCGAGCGCGAGGGTGAGCAGGGCCAGCACCAGGCCGCTCCGCCCGGTGCCGGCGCCGTACCGCACGCGGGTCTCGGTCGTGGTCGGCGTCGCCGACTGCGGCGCGCTCACTCGGCACCTGCCGGGGCCTTGACCGCGACGACGGGTGCGGCGGCACCCAGGATGATGCGTTGGGCCAGCGACCCCATGATCAGCTTGCCGACGGGTGACCGGCGACGGACGCCGACCACGATCATGGCGGCGTCGAGCTCGAGCGCGCTGTCGAGGAGGTCGTCAGCGGGGACGGGAGCCGTGCTCGCCGGAGCGAGCCACCGCTCCCCCGCGGGCGCGGTGTCGTCGACCGGGTCGACGTGGCGGTCGGTGGCGTGCGACTGGCGGTCGAGGTCGAAGACGGTGACCGCGAGCTGGAGACGGGCGGCCAGGTCACGGCCGTGCTCCAGCGCGGTCGTGCCTTCGGGCGAATGACTGTAGGCGACCATGAGCGTCATGGCAGGGGACTCCTTCGGAGGGGTGACGACGGACGGGGACGAGCGGCTCAGTAGCCGAGCTCGGTCCAGATCTGGTTGACCTCGGCGGTCTGCTGCGCGAGGTCATCGCGGAACTCCTCGCCGATGAGGAACGTGTCGGTCCACTGGTTGCGCTCGAGGGCGTCGGCCCACTCCGGCGACTCGACCATCTCGGTGACGATGTCCTCGAGCTCGCGTCGTTGGGCCTCGTCGATGCCGGGCGGAGCGACGATGCCGCGCCAGTTCGTGAGGGTGACGTCGTAGCCGAGGTCCTTCAACGTCGGCACGTCGATGAAGTCCACGGGCGCGTCGGCCGAGACGGCCAGCGCCTTGAGCCGGCCCGCCTCGACCTGGTCGGAGAAGTCCGCCCACCCGCTGACCGAGGCCTTGATGGTGCCCGACAGCAGGGAGGTCGCGAGCTCGCCGCCGCCGGAGTAGGCGATGTAGTTGACGTCGACCGGATCGATCCCGGACGCCTGCGCGAGCTGGGTGATGATCATCTGGTCGACGCTGCCGAGGGAGCCGCCGCCGAACGCGAACTGGTTCGGGTCCTGGGCCCACTCGGCGACGAGCTCGTCGACGGAGTCGAACGGGGAGTCGGCCGGCACCACCAGGACGTCGTAGTCGTCGGTGATCCGCGCGATCGGCGTGACCTCCTCGATCGTGCGGGGAGAGCTGTTCACGCGGATGGCACCGAGCATCGTGATGCCCATCATCATCAGGGTCTGGGACTCACCGTCCATCTGCGCGACCTCGTTGAGGCCGATGGTTCCGCCGGCGCCCGGGATGTTCAGGACCTGGCTGTTGTTGACGATGCCCTCGGCACGCAGCACCTGCTGGATCTCCCGCGCGGCCCCGTCCCATCCGCCGCCCGCCGAGGCGGGGGCGATCAGCGTCAGCTGGGAACGGGCCGTCGCGCCGCTGCTGCCGGACGCCGCGTCCCACACCCCCGCGGCCACCAGGACCAGGGCCAGGACCCCGGCGACGGCCTTGGCCACGCGCGCCAGCCCGGACCCCGCTCCCGGGCTCGTTGCTTCAGAGCTTGCTTCGGAACTCGACACCGATCGACCTCGCCTCGTGGATGTAGCCTATAGGCAGAGAGGGTGAGTCACGTCACGAGCGGTGTCAAGGGGGCGCTGGGGCGCGTCGGTGGAGCGGCGCTCCTACGAGAGGGCCTCGATGGCGCGGCGACCGAGGCTGTGCGCGACGTGGTCGTGCATGACCTGCTCCGCCCGCTCCGGGTCGCCGGACACGACCGCCTCGGCGAGCCGGGCGTGCTCGTCACGGACGCGCTCGACGTCCTCCCGGGAGTCCGGGACCGTGCGCAGACCGACCTGGCGGTAGCGGTCCGCCTTGTCCCACAGCCCCTCGAGCACGCCCACCAGCGGCGCGTTGTGGGACGCCGCGTAGATCGCGCGGTGGAACGCCCGGTGGGCCACGAGGTGCTCGAGGTCCGCGTGGCCCGTGAGGGGCGTCAGCTCGGCCAGCGTCGCCCGGACGGCGTCGACGTCCCCCTCGGTACGGCGCTCCGCGGCCAGCCGGGCCGCTAGGGGATCGAGCGTGAGGCGGACCTCGTAGAGGCTGCGCGCCTCGTCGGCCGAGAGCTCGGTGACGCGAGCGTCG
>Ga0098074_1000901_pt1 | contig 17094 bp, 17 predicted proteins | sample 32_taG_FD_75064 | JGI IMG/M metagenome (GOLD analysis project Ga0098074, IMG submission 75064) | Marine viral communities from the Gulf of Mexico - 32_GoM_OMZ_CsCl metaG | ecosystem: Environmental > Aquatic > Marine > Oceanic | place: Atlantic Ocean: Gulf of Mexico | collected 2015-07-12
AACGAGCCCGCCGCCGATATGGCCGTAGCCGCCGCGCTGATCAGTGCACTCTCGCAAGAGCCGCTTCCTGCAGAGGCGATATTTTTCGGCGAGATCGGGCTGGCGGGCGAAATACGCCAAGTCGCGCAAAGTGATCTGCGCTTGAAAGAGGCCTCAAAGCTCGGCTTTAAAGATGCGATTGTCCCTGTTATCAAAAACAAAAAAGACGGCAAGGTTAAAGGCATTACCACGCGTGAAATCGATCATGTGCAAAAACTGGCGGCGCTGTATATGAGTGAAGATTCCCACGTGCAGGCGGCGTAAATTTTACGAGCGCGCCTTGGGTGATTTTACTTGCATTTGACGGCCTAATTCCGTATCAACAGGGTAAATTAGAAAACAGGCTAAAGCCGCCCTTCAAAGGCCCGATTTTATGATTATTGATATTCTTGTCCTTCTCGTTCTTGCCCTTTCCGCCCTGATCGCATTCTTGCGCGGATTTATACGCGAGGTACTGACGATTTTCGGCGTGCTGGGCGGTATGGTTGCGGCCTATTACGGCGGCCCGATGTTGCTGCCACTTATGGAAGGCTGGCTGGGCGTTGACCCCGCCGCGGAAGACCCGCAGAAACTCTTTGATATTATCCCCTATACCTATGTGGCCGCATTTCTGGCCTATGGCTCGATCTTCGTTATTGTCGTGGTCATCCTGTCCATCATCAGCCACATGATCGCCGAAGCGGTGAAATCAGTCGGCCTCGGCGCGGTTGATCGCAGTCTGGGAGTTGTTTTTGGACTGGCGCGCGGTATATTGCTTTTAGGTATCTTGTATTTACCTGTTTATTTGACCATAGAGCAGGAAACGCGCGATGGCTGGTTTGATGGGTCTCGCTCTCATGTCTATATACAAATGACAGCCGAAGTCATCTCCGGTTACTTGCCTGAAGAGGCACGCCAGAGCATTGAAGAGCAGGCTCAGGAAAGCGGCGAAGCTCTAGAGGGTAAAACACGCGAAAATCTGGAGCGTTTGGATTTGCTGAAGCGCGAAGATAAACCCGCTGACGAGCCCGCGCCAAACAAAGGCTATAATGATCGCCAGCGCATGGAAATGGACAAGCTGTTCGAGGATTTCGACGAAAATGATACCACCAATACTGATAACAATTCTACCGAAAGACAATAACCGCCATGGCGTTTGATGATGATAAGTTCCACGAAGAATGCGGCGTATTCGGCATTTACGGCCATGATGACGCCGCCGCAATGACCGCGCTCGGCCTTCACGCCCTACAACACCGCGGGCAAGAGGCTTGCGGTATTGTCACCTATGATGGGGAGAGCTTTTACTCTCGTAAGGCGCTTGGCCTTGTGGATGATACGTTCTCACAAAGTGATGTGATCGAGAGCCTTAAAGGCTATGTCGCGATCGGGCATAACCGCTATGCCACCACTGGCGATGGCGCAATCCGCAATGTCCAGCCGATGTACGGCGATATTGCCATTGGCGGTTTTACAGTTGCCCATAACGGCAATTTGACCAACGCCCATATGCTCCGCCGTGAATTGGTGGAAACAGGCGCGATCTTCCAATCCACTAGCGATACCGAAGTGATTGTGCATCTCGTTGCGCGTTCCCACAAAGATGATGTGGTCGAGCGTGTTACAGATGCGCTGGCACGGATTGAGGGCGGTTTTGCTCTCGTGGCCTCGGCGCAAGACAAATTGATCGGCGTACGTGACACATACGGGATACGTCCACTCTGTCTGGGCAAGCTGGGCGATACCTTCGTGTTGGCCTCTGAGAGCTGTGCTTTCGACATTATCGGCGCCGAATTCGTACGTGATATCGAAGCTGGCGAGATGGTCGTGATTACCAATGAAGGTCTTGCCAGCAGCTTCCCGTTTGCGCGCAAGCCCTCACGTCTGTGTGTATTCGAATACGTATATTTCGCGCGCCCCGACAGCTTCATGGGCAGCAAATCTGTCTACCAAGTGCGTAAGAATATCGGCATTGAACTGGCCAAAGAATCGCCTGTGCCCAATGCCGACGTGATTATCCCCGTACCGGATAGCGGTGTACCGTCCGCCATCGGCTATGCTGAGGCTTCGGGCACACCTTTTGAGCTCGGCATCATTCGCAACCATTATGTGGGCCGTACGTTTATTGAACCGACCGACAAAATTCGCCATTTGGGTGTACGTTTGAAACATAACGCCAACCGCGCCTTTATCGAGAACAAAGTCGTTGTATTGGTGGATGATTCCATCGTGCGCGGTACGACCTCGCGTAAGATAGTAGAGATGGTGCGTAATGCGGGCGCGAAAGAGGTCCATATGCGTATTTCTTCGCCGCCAACTTCACATAGCTGCTTTTACGGCATTGACACGCCTTCCACAGAAGAGCTTCTGGCGCATAAAAAATCGGTGCAGGAGATCTGCGATTATATTAAGGCGGATTCGCTTGCCTATGTATCCATTGACGGGCTGTACCGCGCCAGCGGTGAGGCCGAGCGCAACAACACCCAGCCGCAATTCTGTGATGCCTGTTTCACCGGTGATTATCCTGTTAAACTCAGCGATCATGAAAATAATTGGACAGGCGTGAAGATGACCAATCTTCAGGAACGTCAGGCCAAAAATCATTAAGCCCCCACACGTTAGAATAAAAAGAAATTATCCTATGAGCAAACCCGATCTATCCGGCAAATTGGCCCTTATTACAGGCGCATCGCGCGGTATTGGCGCAGCCGTAGCCCTCGGTTTGGCCGAGGCAGGCGCCCATGTCATTGCGGTTGCGCGCACAGTTGGCGGGCTTGAGGCGCTGGACGATAAAATTCAGGCGATTGGCGGTAAGGCCACCTTATTGCCGCTTGATCTCGGGCGATTGGACGAGGTTGATAAATTGGGTCCGACTTTGGCCGAGCGTTTCGGCAAGCTCGATATTTTCATCGGTAATGCGGGAATACTTGGCCCGCTTAGTCCAGTTGGTCACGTTAAACCTCAAGACTGGGACAAGGTGTTCAAGATTAATTTCATGGCCAATGTGCGCCTGATCCGCACGCTCGATCCGCTGCTGCGCGCCGCCGACCACGGGCGCGTTCTATTCACGACATCCGATATCGCCGATGAATCGCCCGCCTATTGGGCGCCTTATGCCTCCTCGAAATCGGCCTTGAACAGCTTCATGAAAACCTACGCGGCCGAAACCGAAAAGACCAATTTGCGTATCAACGCCATCCACCCCGGCGGTGTGCAAACGGCGATGATGGATGACGCATTCCCCGGCGGACCCGAATTCAAAGTCAAAGACCCCGCCGAAGTGGTGGATGATTTCCTGAGCGCCGTTGCCAATGATTGCCCCTATCACGGCCAAATTATCAAACTCCCTTGATTTCCTGACGAAAATCCGTAGGCTGGCCTCATAATTCATAAAGAGGAGATACCCCCCGTGGAACTACAAATCGAAACCATTTACGGTTTTATAAGCTTATACGCAATGAAAGTGCTCATTGCGCTTGCGATATTTTTCGTCGGTAAATTCATTGCGAAAAAGGCAGTGCAGCTTTCACAAAAAATGATGCGCAAAAGTAAGGTCGATGAAACATTGGTGTCCTTCGGGGGGAATATCCTCTATGCGCTGGCATTGGTTTTTGTGGTCATTGCCGCGCTGAGCCAGCTTGGCATCAATACGACATCTCTGGCCGCAATTGTCGCCGCTGCTGGCCTTGCCATTGGCTTGGCCTTGCAAGGATCGCTGTCCAATCTGGCTGCTGGTGTGATGCTGATTTTGTTCCGTCCCTTCAGACTGGGCGATTATATCGAGGCGGGCGGCACAAACGGCACGGTCGAGGAAATCAATATCTTCACCACGAAATTAAAAAGCCCTGATAACAAGGAAATCACCGTTCCGAACGGCGAAATTATTTCAAACGTTATCACCAACTATTCCGCCAAACCCACGCGCCGGATTGATCTGGTTTATGGCGTTGGCTATGACGATGACATTAAAAAGGTCAAAGATATCCTTACTAAAATTGTGAACGAGGACGAGCGTATTCTAAAAGAACCTGCGCCTAATGTCGCCGTGCATGAACTGGCTGATAGCTCAGTCAATTTCATCTGCCGCCCTTGGGTTGCCAGTGTCGATTACTGGGCCGTTTTCTGGGATCTTCAGGAAAAGGTCAAGATTGAATTCGATAAGGCGGGTATCTCCATTCCATACCCACAACGCGATATGCATATCGTCTCCGACGTTAATCTTGAAAAAGGCGCCAATTCAAACACGCCCGAGAAAAAAGAAACAAAGCCGAAGAAATCCAAAACAGCGTAATATTTTTGCCTATCATTTCAAAAAAGCCGCCCGTAATTGGAGCGGCTTTTTTATTGTCTTGATAATATAGGAATTTTTTCATACTATGCTTGTGGGCACGCTGTCGAAAAAAGGAACTGCATGCCCCCATCCCTAAAAATAATCAAACGAAATGACGAGGCCGAAAAAGGCAATTAAAACAGTTACTTCTTGCCCTTGCCGCCATGGCCTCTTTTGTGCTCATAAGGGTTTTTCGAGGTGCGGACCATCAGACGGATCGGCACGCTCTGAATATCGAAATCGCGGCGCAGCGCATTGGTCAGATAGCGGCGATAGGCTTGCGGAAGCTCTTTGGGCTGTGAAACCCAGATCGCAAATGTCGGCGGGCGGGTTTTAACTTGCGTGATATATTTTAATCGGTTGGATCGGCCACTGACCAGGGGTGCGGCGTTTTGGCTCTCGACCTTGCTCAGCCAGCGGTTCAGTTTTCCGGTCGATGTACGCACATTCCAGAATTCGTATGTCGTCATCGCAGCTTTGAACAATTTATCGATGTTGCTGCCATGCAACGCAGAGATCGGCACAAAGCGTACATCTTTCACCTGACCAAGTGAGGTCTCGAGGCGGTATTGCATTTCTTCCAGCACTTCGTCTTTCTCAACGATGGTGTCCCATTTGTTGACGGCAATCACCAGCGCGCGGCCTTCATCGACAATGTGCCCTGCGATGTGCAAATCCTGCTTCTCCAGCGGGGAATTGGCATCAATAACCATGATAACAACCTGCGCAAGACGCACGGCGCGCATGGTGTCCTCAACCGACATTTTCTCGATCGTGCCGACCACTTTGGATTTTTTACGCATACCTGCGGTATCCACCAGCTTGAACGCGCGGTCTTCATATTGCCAATCCACGGCAATCGCATCGCGCGTAATACCGGCTTCGGGGCCTGTCATGACGCGCTCGTCCTCGACAATCGCGTTCAGCAATGTGGATTTTCCGACATTAGGACGGCCAACGATGGCGATTTTTATGGGCTTTTCGGGGTCGTCTTCTTCGGCCTCAAACTCGAAATCTTCCAGACCTTCGATATCATCAATGCTATCCAGATTGATACCGTTATTATCGTATCCGTCGTCCTCGTCATCATCTTCATCCAGATAAGGCTGAAGCGCGTAGAATAGATCATCCAGACCAATACCATGCGCGGAAGACAGCGCAATCGGTTCGCCAAGACCGAGGCTATAGGCATCGCCCATGGAGCTCATCACAGCCTTGTCATTCTCGGCCTTGTTGACGACCAGAATAACGGGCATTTTCTGTTTACGCAGCCATTGCGCGAAATGCTGATCGAGAGGTGTAATGCCGCTGCGGCCATCAATGACAAACAAAACGGCGTCGGCTTGCGCCAGCGCGCTTTCGGTTTGCTTGCGCATGCGGCCTTGAATGGAATCATCGAAATGTTCTTCCAATCCTGCTGTGTCGATTATCTTGAACGCATGGCCGAACAGCTCGGCTCCGGCCTCGCGCCAATCGCGCGTAACGCCCGGCGTGTCGTCGACAATCGCCAACTGCTTACCCGCAAGACGGTTAAACAGGGTGGATTTCCCGACATTGGGACGGCCTACGATTGCCAACGTGAACATGGTGCGACTGCTTACTTGTTAGGGTTTAACGAAACGCCTGCAATGTACCGTTTTCGCCGAGTATGTAAAGGGTTTTGTCGGCAACAACAGGTGGAATGACGACATCGGTGCCAATGCGCTTTTGTGCTATGATCTCACCTGTCTCTGGCGTAACCTCAATGAGGCGCTCGTCGGTGCTGGCCAGCAACAGGCGGCCACCGGCCATAACAGGCCCGCTCCAGCGCAATTTCTCGTCATCATCGTCACGGGCGTATTTATCCAGCTGGGTGACCCAATGAATAATGCCTGTATCGCGGGAAAGGGCAACAAGCTCGTTATTTTCGGAGAGCACAAAGACATAATTTCCGGCCACCCAAGGGGTTTGATCGCCGCCGAATTCGCGCTGCCAGACGCGGTTGCCAGTGCGCTCGTCAATGGCCACGATACGGCCGCTGAAGCTAATGGCGATCACAAGGCCTTTGTCGATAACGGGCAGAGCCTTGATATCGGACAGGCTAGCAAGGCCGCCTGCGGCGCGAAGATTCGAGAGATTATCCGACCATGCGACCGAGCCATTTTCAACGCGCAACGCGGTTACTTCGCCGGAGGAAAACACAGGAACAACAATGTCGTAATTGGCGGCCGGACTGGCGGCGCCGACTAATCCTGCAGTCTCACCAATGCCAATATATTCCCAAAGAATATCACCATTTTGCGGATCAAGCGCCAGCACGCGGCTATCGAGCGTGGAGACATAGAGGCGGTTATCCATGATGGTGGGGGCCGCGCGGGAAGGTGCTGGCAAATCCTTACGCCAGAATATTTTTCCGTTCTCGGGATTAAGCGCGAGAATTTCATTGTAACCATTTGTCACATAGAGAACGGCATTCGAAAATGCCATGCCACCGCCAATGACGCTATCGCTTTCGCCCGGGCTGGCCACGCTTGCGCGCCAGATGCGTTTGCCGTCTTTGGTGTTGAATGCGCTGATCATGGATTTGGTGTCCAGCGTAAAGACGCGGCCATCAACTACAACGGGTTGGGCGATTAATGGTAATTTTTTGGTGGAACCGGGGCCGATATCGGCGTTCCAGGCCAGCTTGAGTTCGCTCTCATTCAGCGCTAAATGCTGCATGGCATGGTTCGGATAACCGCCAGCTTGCGGCCAGAATTCATTGTGCCAGGCTTGTGGGTTGTTAAAAGCGTTTTCCGGTGCGGGAGCAGCACTATCAGGCTCTAGGGATTGTTGTAGATCCATAACCGATATGCGCTCGCCTTTCAGCGGCGCTCTGTCATTTTCTCCGATACCGCAAGCGCTAAGCGCCACGAGTACAGGCAATAGAAGGGCAATACGTTTCATCCTTTAGGATTCCTTTTCGTCTTGTGCGTCTTGTTCTGTCTCGGTGTCAGTTGTGGGCGTATCTGCCGCGCTTTCCTGTTTGAGCGTGTAAACATGATCAAGGCTTCTGGCTCTGTTTAGAAGGCTGGGCGATACGGCATCTTCGGCACGTAAAATGCGTTCCACATGAAAGCGTGCGGCGGCGTAGTCATTGTTATCATGGGCTTCGATTAAAGCGGCCTCGAGCTGGGCGTGGAAACGCCAAGGGCTGTCGCCGTTATCAAAGACATCTTTCAGCATTGCGAGTTTTTCATTGGCGCTTAAGCCCTGATCCATGCGGGCGGTCATGATCTTTGCCATTCCCTTAAAATCATCGGGCAGGGCGCTGTCTTGCGCGGCGGTTTTATAAAATTCCATCGCGCTTTCAGTATTGCCTGCTTCCATTTGATTATTGGCAGCGCCCAGAAGGGCAAGGCCGCGCAAACCGGGGCGCAAATCTTGGGATTTCTCAATAACGCCGGCCGGGAAATCGGGTTCATCAAAGAGGGCGATAAGTGTCGCTGTTTGTTTTTCCTGAACGCCCGCATTCCAATATTTAAAGCCCGAAATGGCGGCGGTGCCGAGAATGGTGAGCACGATAAAAGCAATGATCCATGTTCCGTTCTCTTTCCAGAACTTCTCCATGCGTTCTTGCTTCATTATTTCATCGACTTCTTGAAAGATATCGGACATCTCTAAATACTTTCTGATTGGTATCATTTAGCGCGTTATTTATACGGCTCCATATTAAGCATATTGCAGCTCTATGCGAGTCTTTTTCGCTGAATTTTTCAAGCTTTCCACTTGATTGAACAGCCCATGGACGGGAATTGCTGATGCGGTCCTGCGCCCAGCTCGGCAATGCGTTGCATGGCTTCCAGAAGTTCGGCGCGGGTGGAGGTGTCGGGCGGGTTGATGCCCGCGCTATCCAGTCTTCCGCGGTATTGCAGGGTCAAATCTTTATTGAAACCAAAAAAATCGGGCGTGCAGACTGCGCCATATTCTTTGGCGACCTCTTGGGTCTCGTCCATAAGATACGGGAAATTAAAGTCGTGCTCACGAGCGAATTTTTGCATGTTTTCGAACGAGTCTGCAGGGTAATTTTCGGCATCATTGGACATAATGGCGACGCAGCCGATACCGCTTTCCTGTAGGGTCTTACAGGTATCGACAAGGCGGTCGATTATGGCTTTGACGTAGGGGCAGTGATTACAAATAAACATGACAAGCGTACCGTTTTGCCCTTGAATATCGGCCAGAGATACCATTTCTCCGTCAATATTCTTAAGGGTGAAATCGGTAGCGGTAAAGGTCGCGTCATGCGCGGGCGTTTGTAAGAGAGCCATCATTAATTCCTTATTCTTTCAAATTTTGCTATACTTATAAGAATGAGCGATAAAGTTATCACGATTCCCCAATTTTCCAAACAAGCGGAACAAAGCGCAGGCTTTACCCAAGGCCAGTTCAGAAAGCTGGATGGTCTGTATATCAAGGCTTCCGCCGAAAAGGCGCTGACATACCGGACGGTGGAATGTGATTTTGAGGAAGGACTTGCCAGCTATACGTATTACGTGACGGCCGGGCAATCGCCATATTTACAATTTTTGATACGCCGCGTCGGGCCGCGCGCCGTGATGTATGAAATTTATTTAAAAGATAAGGGGCGTATTCTCAAAAGCGGTCTTTTTGATCGCGCTTACGAAAGATTGGATGAGGAAATAACGTCCCTTATCGATAAATCTTAGTTTTCGTTGGTCTGAGTAGTGGTACCGCTGATACCATCTTCATCCATTTCAACTTCGAAAGAACTGCTTGTTTCTTCTACGGTTTTTTCAATGCCGGCTGCGGGCTCCATATTGCTGACGTCAGTGTTGTCAGAGGCTACGAAGAAATAACCCATAATCGCTACGGCTACTACCAGTGCACCCACTACGAAGTATAGTCCACCATTTCCTGTGTTGTTTTGATCAGTCATTTTAAAGTCCTTTTTTGCAGTCTATTTTTTTCATCTGTGTGCACCTACGTTTTGCAGAAAAAAAAGTTCACAAAAAATTCTTTGTGCGATATTATGTCTTTAGTTAAATGATAAGAAAAACTTTTAGGGATTTTCATGTCTGTTATTCAGTTGTTTTCCGGTGCGGCTTCGCTTGATGAAACGCCTAAGCCCGATGAGGGTACGTACTTGACGATGTTCACGGAATCCGAGCATTTATCGCTCGGCCTTTTAATGAACAGGAAGATGGGTGAGGGCGAAGATCTCTTTAAGGATTGTGAGCTGCAAGCCAACCGCAACGTTGCCTCGCTGGCCTTGCGTTTCAGCGCCGAACAGGCGGCCTTTATGCATATCGATAAAATCAGAAACCGCGGCGGGAATGAATTTACATACAAATTGCGCCAAGAGAACGAGGCAGAGGTCGTGTGCGATAATTTATGGGATGTTTATGATATTGCCCGCGACCGTATCAGTATCATGCTGGGCGAGCCGCTATTTGATGAAGCCTTGCATACGGAGCGCCAATCACCTTCGCATCTTCATATCGTCTCGCCGTAACCGTTATCAAGGGCTTTTCGCTTATTTCCCTTTATTGGCCGCGCATCTTGTTCTAAACTGTGCGCGGTTTATATGTGTTTAAATTCCTGTTTGAGTGAAGGTGAGAGAATAATGACAAAAATTAAGGTTGATAATCCGGTTGTAGAAATCGACGGTGACGAGATGACGCGCGTTATATGGGACATTATCAAGAACCGCTTGATCTTGCCCTATCTTGATATCGACTTGAAATATTATGATCTCTCCATTCAAAAGCGCGATGAGACAAATGACCAGATTACCATTGACGCCGCCGAGGCCATCAAGAAATACGGCGTGGGCGTAAAATGCGCAACCATCACGCCCGATGAAGCCCGCGTTGAGGAATTCGGCCTGAAGAAAATGTGGAAATCCCCGAACGGGACAATCCGTAATATTTTGAACGGCACAGTTTTCCGTGCGCCGATCATTATGAAGAACGTTCCGCGTTATGTGCAGGGCTGGCAGGAGCCGATTGTCGTTGGCCGTCATGCTTTTGGTGATCAATACAAAGCCACAGACTTTAAGGTGCCCGGTCCTGGCAAGCTGACCATGACATATGAGCCGAAAGACGGCGGCGAGGTGCAGGAATATGAGATATTTGATTTCCCCGCATCTGGCGTGGCGATGGGGATGTACAATCTGGATGAATCCATCGACGGATTTGCGCGCGCTTGTTTCAACTATGCGCTGGATATGAATTATCCGGTTTATATGACGACCAAGAACACGATCCTGAAGGCCTATGATGGCAAGTTTATCGAGATATTCCAAAATGTGTTTGATGCGGAATTTAAAGACAAATTTGAGAGCAAAGACCTTTGGTACGAGCACCGTCTGATTGATGACATGGTCGCTCAGGCCATTAAATCCAAGGGCGGTTTCTTGTGGGCATGTAAGAATTATGACGGCGATGTGCAATCCGATATCGTGGCGCAAGGCTTTGGCTCGCTTGGTCTGATGACGTCTGTTTTGCTCACGCCGGACGGTAAATGTGTGGAGGCCGAGGCCGCGCACGGCACAGTTACGCGCCACTACCGCCAGCACCAACAAGGCAAACCGACATCGACCAACCCGATTGCGTCTATTTTTGCATGGACACGCGGTTTGCAATATCGTGGACAGTTTGATGGTAACAAAGCCCTACAGGATTTTGCCGACACGCTTGAGCAAGCTTGCATCGACACAGTGGAGGCCGGATTTATGACGAAAGATTTGGCCTTATTGGTTAGTGATGACCAGAAATACCTCACTACAGAAGAGTTCCTTGATAAGGTTATCGAGGCGCTGGACCATAAAATGAAAGCGGCAGCATGAACAAACCACTCGCCCTGATTCTATCTCTTTGCGCACTGGCAGGAAGCGTTTCCCCGGCTATGGCGGCTTATAATAAGCCGTTTATGGGTGAGGAGGTGATCTATGTCGCCACGCAGGAAGATACGCTGGTGCATATCGCACGGGCGCAAGAAATGGGCTTTGTTGAAATGCGGGCGGCCAACCCGAACGTCGATCCGTGGATACCGGGGAACGGAACCGAGTTGATATTGCCAAAACGCCATATTTTGCCCGATGCACCGCATGAAGGAATTGTGATTAACCTGCCAGAGATGCGCCTTTATGCTTTTGTGAACGGCGATAATGAGCCCACGACTTTCCCCATCGGAATTGGACGTGAAGGTCTCGAAACACCAATTGGGACAACCTCCGTTGTTCGGAAGGCCGAGGGGCCGGCATGGCGCCCAACGCCGCGTATGCGCCGTGAAGACCCGACCTTGCCGGCTGTTGTGGAAACAGGTCCCGAAAACCCGCTTGGCACACATGCTTTGTATTTAGGGTGGCCGACTTATGCCCTGCATGGTACGAATAAGCCTTATGGCATTGGGCGTCGGATCAGTTCGGGTTGTATTCGCCTATACCCCGAAAACATTACCCAGCTATTCGAGATGATTCCTGTTGGTACAAAAGTGACGGTTGTCAATCAGCCGATCAAGCTGGCGTGGATTGACGATGTTTTGTACCTGGAGGCGCATCCCGACATGGAACAAGCCATTCAGATGGAAGAAACGGGTCAGATTTATTCCGCGAAAATGAGCGAGCAGGATATGGCCTTTATAGTGAGTGCCGCCGGAGAATTTCAGAACAGACTGCATTGGGCGACAATACGCACCGAAGTGCGCAATCGTTCAGGCCGCCCTGTTATGATCGCGCGTCGCCCGGGGGCAGAACTGGGTCAAGATGAGCCTGAGGTTATCCTTGGCCGTGATGTTGATGTGCAATTTGACACTGAAGAGGATGCTTCAATCGAACCTGCAACCGAAGGGCGCGCTCAACAAGAAGCGGCGCTGGAGGAAATTTACGGCACTGCGGAACAGCTTGAAAATGACGTTACGGATGATGGGGGTCAAGGGGCTATAGACGCTGATTCGGCAACCCCGCCAAAGACCAGCAGTGAGATGAACCCGTAAAGCAGCGGAATGATCGCGGGTGAAAGAATTAGGGCATAGCGCCCTTTTTGTTTCATGAAAAGTCCGGCTATGCTGAATAAGCCGCAGACAATCCATATAATCATGGTGGTTGATGCCCATTCATTGAAAGACAGGCTGCTCTGCGTCATAAAATAATCTTCGCCTACAATACCCAAAGCCATCGTCGTGAAGAAGCAAATTGATACGGCGAAAAACCCGATGAAATTGGTCGTGATGGCGATAAGGATGTCGAGTGCTTTATTCATGGCGAAGAGTTTAGCATAGGAAATAAAAAAAGACCGCCATAATTTAGGCGGCCTTCTTTAATCTCTTGTTTAAAAGAAATTATTTAGTTTGTCTTTGTTGGAAGACGCGCTCAGCAGGAGCTGGTGCAGCTTGGTTGTTACCAGCTGTACGCTCTTGTGCGTATGGTGGTTGTAGTTCGCGGTTGCCTTCGCCGTCTGTTGAACAAGCGGAAAGTGCTGCTGCTGAACCAAGGATACAAATTGTTGCAATAAACTTTTTCATAGAAGTCCTCTTATATTCTTTTTTTGAGTTAGTATCTGGGTCCCTATTTTCAAAGCACCCCAAATAACAAAAACCTTTATACACAACTCGTTACCCCTTGCACATAGTTTTTCGGCAAAAAGTACACATGAACACATTTTATTTTTATGAGTGTTGCAGTTATGCAACAGGTTGTATTTTTTAGGGAACTATCTTTATTGCTGTTCGTTTTGCGCCACGGTTTTAAAGTAGGCGTCTATTCCGGTGCGCACGCTCTTTGCGAAGCGTCGTCTGTGCGAATCAGTGGCCAACGTGTCTGCCTCACTACGATTCGACATGAAACCGGCCTCGATCAGTACGGAGGGAATATCGGGCGCTTTCAAAACAGCAAAACCTGCATACCTGTGTGGTCGCTCTAGCAGCTTTAGCCCTCCGGTATTAAAGGTATCGACAAGTGTATTGGCAAAGTACTTGGATTGATTCATCGTATCGCGCATGGCCAGATTGACGAGGATGTTGGCGACTTCTTCATCTTCTACGCTTAAATCTATGCCGGCGATTAAATCGGCTTTGTTCTCGCGCGCGGCCAATTTGGCGGTCTGGGCATCCGAGGCCTTGTTGGATAGGGTGTAGATCGAGGCCCCGCTCACATTCGGGCGCGGCAGCGAATCGGCGTGTACGGATAAAAACAGGTCGGCGCCGTGCTGGCGGGCGAAATTAACGCGGTTGCCGAGTTTGATAAAAACATCGGTATCGCGCGTCAGTATCACACGGTAGCGCCCAGTGCCTTCCAGTTCCTCTTTGAGGGCTTTGGATAGGCCGAGAACGACATGTTTCTCAAAGGCGCCGTTTGCACCGATGGCACCGGGATCAACACCGCCATGGCCGGGATCAATAACAATAAGCGGTTTTTTGCCGGCACGCGGTTTGCTGGATGGTTGCGGCGGTATAAAGCCAGCGGCCGGTCCTGCGGATGCGGTGCGCTCGGAATAACCGGAATTGCGGTTTGCCAGATTTACGGGCTTTAAAGTCAGGGTGCCAAAGCTTTGTCCGTTGCTGCGCATAAAGGCATCATGCGAAACGTGCGAGACGTCGATCACAAGTCGATTGGGTTTGTTACCTTGCCTTGGCAATACAAAGGCGCTCTGTATGCTGATCGGTTTGTTCAAATCAAAGACGATGCGGGAAATGCCGGCCTCGAGATTGCCGTGGCGCAGTCCGGTAACGCCCATGCCCGCATCATTATTCAATGGCGGGGCGTGCCAATCAAAACTGGGGAGGTCAACCACAAGGCGGTAAGGGTCGGCAAGGGTAAATGTGCGGAAATCAGAAACATCGCTGAGATCAAAGACGATGCGGGTTTTATCGGGATGTGTGCCGACGCGCACATCATCGACACTCAAGGCATGGGCCGATGTTACCGCACTCATAATCGAGAGCGTCATAGTTATCATTAGAAATATGTGATGTATACGCAGCAACGGCGGCCCCATAGCGAATGTTCATCTTATTATATAGCATGAAACTGACAAGGGACGAAAGAGAATGCAAGATAAAACTGTTGCTAGGGCTTGCTGCTTAAGAGTTTTCGGACGAATGCCGGAAGTTGTTCTGTGGCGGGGCCGTATAACCCCGCGGAGAAATTTTCAGCGTTTGCGGATGGCTCCAGGTTGATCTCGACCGTTACAGCACCTGCATATCGCGCTTCCTGCACAAATCCGGCTGCGGGATAGACATTGCCCGAGGTGCCGATGGAGAGGAATAAGTCACAATCCTGCAGGGCGCGGACGCAGGCATCCATTTGGTAGGGGATTTCGCCGAACCAGACGATATCGGGGCGCAGCGTTCCTTTGGCCGCACATTTCGGGCACGCTGTTAGTTCATCCAGATCACCTTTAATGTCATATTTTTCCGCTATTTCGTTTTGCATGTGGGGTGTGCAGGTAGTACAAAACATCTTTAACAGCTCGCCGTGCATATGAATGAGGTTCCGGCTGCCTGCGCGCTCGTGGAGATCATCAATGTTTTGCGTAATCAATAATACTTCGCCGCCATTAATTTTTGCCCACTTTTGCTCAAGCTCTGCCAGCGCATAATGGGCTGCGTTGGGTTTGATATCCGGTGATAAAAGGGCGGCGCGGCGCATATTGTAGAATTTCTGCACCAAGGCCGAATCTCTTGCGAACGCCTCGGGCGTGGCCACGTCTTCCACGCGGTGATTTTCCCATAGGCCATCAGCGGCGCGGAAGGTCTGGATGCCGCTTTCGGCCGATATGCCTGCGCCTGTGAGGATGACGATATTACTCTGCGGTTTGATTAAATCATGTACGTCCATAGTAACGAAAATGGCAGAAAAAAGGTTTTTTCTCCAGCCCCGAATTTTCCATCTTGCCGATTTGAATAAACGGGTGTAGTGTGACTTTGTTGTAAGTATTGCGGTTTTAGCGCTTATCGGCTTTTTAGCATGATTATCAAAGGTTTCGCGGACTGTAATACAAAATTGTAGAAAACGTATAAGCGTGCTTTCAGCGCCGCCCCACCTATTTATGGTTATCGGGCAGGCTGCACACGCAAAATGGAGATAAATATGACTAAGCGTATGCTAATCGACGCAACCCATGATGAAGAAACACGGGTTGCCGTCGTCGACGATAACAATAATCGTCTTTTGGAATTTGACTATGAAAGCAAGTTCCGCAAACCTCTCAAAGGCAGTATTTTCCTTGCTAAAGTAACCCGCGTGGAGCCTTCGCTTCAGGCGGCTTTTGTTAACTTTGGCGGTAATCGCCACGGCTTTTTGCCGTTCTCGGAAATTCATCCTGATTATTACCGTATTCCGATTTCAGACCGTGAAGCTTTATTGGCTGAGCAAGAGCAAATGCTGGCCGAGGAAGAAGAGCGCGAAGAAGCCGAGGACCTGAAAGGTGCCGGTAAAAATGATCAGAGCGATGACGCGAATGATCAAAATGACGATGAAGACGACGAGGTTGATGAAATAGAAGAAATCAACAGCGAAGGCTCTGAAATCGCCGGTGATGATGAAGATGATCAGGATGAGAAATCATCCGGCAAGAAATCAGCCAAGAAGCCTTCAGGCCGCGGCCGTAAGAAAAAAGACGACTCCGATGGCGATCAAAACCAATCCTCTGATAATGATGAGAGCGATGAGTCTGACGATGAAGCGAACGGCAACAAAGCCGAGAGCGAAAACGGCGAAGACGATGACAATGATAATAAAGGCAATCGCCGCGGCGGTGGTCGTTATAACAACAATCGCCGCGGTGGCCGTGGTGGCCGCAACAATCGCCGCGGTGGTAACAATAATAACAATGGCGGCGGACGCCGTGCTGCGCACCGTTCCCGTCAGGTCGAAGTTCTGGGCGGCACTGAATATGAAGACGAGGAGGGCGGTAAGGCCTCTGACCGTTTCCGTTACAATTTGCGCCGTCAGTATAAAATTCAGGAAGTCATTAAGCGTGGCCAGATCATGCTTATTCAGGCCTCCCGTGAAGAGCGCGGTAACAAAGGCGCAGCTGTCACGACTTATCTATCCTTGCCGGGCCGTTACGGCGTTTTGATGCCAAACAGCCCACGTGCTGGCGGTGTCAGCCGAAAGATCGCAAAATTCGAAGATCGCCAGCGCATGCGCTCGACTTTGAAAGAGCTGGACGTGCCAAAAGGCATGTCGGTTATTTTGCGCACGGCCGGTGTTACTCGTACAAAAACCGAAATTAAACGCGATGTCGATTATTTGATGCGTCTTTGGGATGACATCCGCGAACGCACCTTGCAATCCTCCGCGCCTGCCTTGATTTATGAAGAGGCCGATTTGATTAAACGCGCCGTACGTGATTTGTACACGCGCGACGTTGAAGAAATTCATGTCTCGGGCGACGAAGGGTTCGATGCGACGAAGAAATTCATGAAAATGATGATCCCGTCACACGTGAAAAAGGTGAAGGAATACAAGGACGAGAAAGTGCCTTTGTTCCACCGATACCGCGTGGAAAACCAGATTGCCGAGATTAACGAAACTTCTGCGAAATTGAAATCCGGCGGGTATCTTGTGATTAATCCGACCGAGGCTCTCGTTTCTATCGACGTAAACTCTGGCCGTGCGACGAAAGAGCGCCATATCGAGGAAACAGCGTTAAACACCAATATGGAAGCCGCCGAAGAAGTGGCGCGCCAATTGCGCTTGCGTGATTTAGGCGGATTGGTCGTAATCGACTTTATCGATATGGAAGACCGCCGTAACAATG
>Ga0098074_1000903_pt1 | contig 17053 bp, 19 predicted proteins | sample 32_taG_FD_75064 | JGI IMG/M metagenome (GOLD analysis project Ga0098074, IMG submission 75064) | Marine viral communities from the Gulf of Mexico - 32_GoM_OMZ_CsCl metaG | ecosystem: Environmental > Aquatic > Marine > Oceanic | place: Atlantic Ocean: Gulf of Mexico | collected 2015-07-12
CCGATCTACGGCAAAGTGATGGTTCGTCACAGTGGAGAGCCGCATGCGGTGAAAGCTGCACGTGCGGTTCGGCGGGGGGATCAGGGCTGACTCCATGAGCAGCACCAATCCTACCCGACTGACTGAACACATGGGACCTTGCGAAAGCGAGTGCCCCGCGGCGATCCTTGACGAGCTGACCACCACCGACAGCAAGTACGCATCGGAGTGGCGCGAGCGCTGTCGCGCGAACCTCGTTGCCCGAAAGCTCGAACAGGCGAAGCCGACGCCGAAACCGGGGCAAACCATCATCTTCGATGAACCCATGCGCTTCAGCGACGGCAGCGACCGCGCCCGCTTTGAGGTGGTCGCCAATCCCAAGGGTAGAACGCCGCTCTTCCGTGACCCGGAGAGCCGCGCGATCTGCCGGATCCCGGCCTTCCGCAAGCGGTCCTATCGTATCATCCACGCCGCGATCGTTCCGAAGGACGCGTCCAGTGGCTGACCGTGCGCCCGTGATCGCTGCCTGGGGCGCTGGCGTCGATTCCACCGCCATGATCTGTGGAGAATCGATAAGCTCATATGACGTTGACGGTTGCAGGCGGCGTCCGGCGACCGTCGAGAACCATTAATCTCATTCGCAGAATCGGTTCTCGATTCGCCGGTGGCCTCCGAGAATCGATAAGTGATTCTGCCCCGGATTACTCGATGGTGTAGCCGAGCGCGCGATATCCGGCCTGACGCTTGGCGGCCATGCGCGAGAGCATTGGAACCGCGTCGTCGACATAGTCATAGACGAGCACGTCAGTTTTCCCCGCGTGCCGCCGATGCAGGCGCCCGACATACTGCGCGAGCGTCCCTTTCCAGGAGATCGGCATGGTCAGGAACAGCGTGTCGAGACGGTCGTCATCGAACCCTTCGCCGATGTAGCGGCCCGTTGCGAGGATGAGCCGCTCCTCGCTGTCAGGCACACGCAGTGCGGCGTCCGCTACCTTGCGTTCCGCCGCACTCATTCCACCCCGCAACACCACGAGATTCCGCACGAACCGGGATAACCGGCCCTGCAGATATTCGAGATGGTCCTTGCGTTCTGTCAGGATTACTGGCGAGCGCTTCGCCTCCAGGGCACGCAGCACGTCATCGAAGATAAGATCGTTTCGGGCCTCGTCCTGCGCCAGCGCGGCATAAACCGCCGGCATCGGCGGTCTGTCCATGATCGCGAGCGGCTGCGGCAGCCGGAATGCCGTGCGCCGTTGCCGTGTGCGATGGGCGATCCCGCGGCGGGCAGCCTGGGTTCGCGCATCCACCCGATAGCGGATCGGGCCGCACTGCATGAAGATGATCGGCTGATGTCCATCCTTGCGCGCAACCGTTGCGGACAGGCCGAGCACGAACCTGGCCTTGGCGCGCCGGGCTACAAGTTCGAAGCTCGCCGCGGACAGGTGATGGCATTCGTCGACGATGAGGTGACCATAGTCGCCAACCAGATCCGAGACCTCGCCGCGCCTTACGAGGCTCTGTATCAGCGCCACGTCGATCACGCCTGTAGGCTTCCGCTTGCCACCGCCGATCGTCCCGATCAGCTTCGGATCGATATCGAGGAACGTTCGCAGCCGTTCGACCCATTGGCTGAGCAGTTCTTTGCGATGGACGAGCACGAGTGCATTGACCTGCCGCTTTGCGATGAGGTGTGCGGCTACCACCGTCTTGCCGAACGCCGTTGTCGCGGCCAGCACCCCATCGTCATGCGGATCGAGCGCGTCGACCGCCTTTTGCTGGGGTTCTTCGAGATCACCCTGGAACGACAGACCGTCCGGGAGCGGAGTCCCTGCCATTCGCTGGTCGTCGATCCTGACAGTGCTTCCATGAGCAGCTATAAGCGCGACCAGTTCGTCGAGGCATCCTCGCGGCAGCCCGATATGTTTCTGGTGAAGCTCCGCGCAGGAGATGATCCTCGGCTTGCCGAACGTCGGCAGGCGCATCGCCTGGGCCCGATAGAACTCGGGATTCTGGAACGCTGCGAGCCGGACTATCTGTGCGGTCAGCGACGCGGGCAACCCGGTCCGGTCCATATAAACTTGATCGCCCAGCACGATATCGAGTGTCTCAAGCAGCGGCTCGGCCACAGGCAACAAAGACGGCCGCCGCGACGGTGTCATCCGCCAGGGCTCGGCGGCATGCTCGTCCTCCACCGGCATCCGCACACCCAGCACCCGCCCGCGCATTTCCGCGTCGGCCACCATGCGCGCGGCGTCGTGCGCATCCAGTTGCGACAGCGAAGACAGGAACGCCCATTGATCGGGATAGGGGCGCAACTGCTCATCCACGAACAGGCTGTTTCCCCGCCTGCGGGCGTGCCCCTGCAGCGGCAGCGCGATCAGATTGCCGAACCCGCCGAGCGGCATGGTGTCCTGGCTCGGGAAGAAGCGATCATAGGAGCCGAACCCGATCTCCGGACGCCGCTCCATCGTGTCGGTCAATAGCGATGCGCCCAGCGCGCGGGCGGTTCGTGCCGGCACGGCGTCGGCGAAGAAGATCCAGACATGGCCGCCATTGCCGGATCGGGATCGCTCGAGCGCGGCGGGCACCCCTCGCAGGCGGCAGGTTTCCATCATGGCGAGCGCGTCCTCGGCCCAGCTCGCCTTGTCAAAGTCGGCCGCGAGGAACCGGCAGCTCTCGTCCGCAAGCAGCGGGTAAACGCCCGCCACAAAGTCGCCGGCATCCGATCGCGATAACGCCCGCCCACGCAGATGTTTGTCGATCACCTCGTCCGTCACGGGCAGGAACGCCTGGTGCGTACACTCGCCGCATTTGACCTGTGGCTTGTCGCAGAGTCCGCGTTTCCACTCGTTGCCGCAGGCGGGCGCATAGCCGCCGCGGCCGGTCTTGCGATTGTCCCAGCGCAGTGGGAAGACATCTTCACGACCGGCGAACAGCCTGCGGAACAACGCGACCTTCTCGCCTGTCGGCGATGTCGCGGTCACCGGCGCGTCGGAAAACAGCGAGACAGCATCGGCTTTTCGGTGCTCGGTCGACTGTTGCGCTGCGAGGGCATCCAGCGCCACGACCACTGCCGCCCGTTCATCATCCAGCGCCTTGAGCCGGGCCCGCAGCCGAACCGCTTCATCCATGCCGGCAGATCCGTTCACATCGCTGCAGTCGTTTCGGGCAACCGATCACGATAGACCCCACGGATCACTTTTTCGGCGCTCTCGCGGTGATAGAAGGGCTGCAGCTTTCGGCTTCCAGCGATCACCGGCACCAGACCGGCGCTCCGCAGATGTTGATGAACCCTGACGGCATGGGTAGCTTTGCCGGGGATACGCGCCAACTCGGCAGCACTGACGAAGCGCGCGCCGAACGCTTCGACCTCTGCTCGCCGTAAGGCGGGCATGATCCTGAGCGGTGTCTGTTTCCTGTCGATTGTCAGCCATCCCATTTGCTTGAGCCTTGCAACCGTCGGGATGGTCACGCCGAGGTGCCGCGCAGCTTGCGCGATGAGCATGAACATCGGATCGTCCTCATATTCGAGGCCAGTGATCACCGCGTCGGTATCAACCAGTATCTGCGCAATGCCTCGTTCGCCGCGCAAGCGGCCCGTAGCTTTAATCTGGCCACGCAGCAGCCCGCCGATAATCGCCTCCGAGGACCGATAACAGATGCGCACGGCCCGCAGGATCGTCTCGCTGCCTCGCGGCGGCGCTGTGACGAACGGCGCATCACTGTGCAAAGCAGTAAGGAAGCGGTCCAGATCTGCCAGACGATACTGCGCCGGGATCGACGCTCCACCAAGCGGGAAGGCGCGGGGAAGATAGTGTCGCGCTATGAGCGCCTTGAACAGCCCGAGACCGACGCCGAGATGACGCCGTGCGTCTTCGGGAGAACAGGACTCGCGGAAGAAGGCCGTCAACGGCTCCTCGAGGGATTTCGGTACGACCATACCCCGGGCGTTGCTGGGCAGCGAGTCGATCAACCTCAATGCGGCGGCTACGGTCGCGATCCGTTCAGCGGATACGCCGCAGAGCTTCGCCAGACCGCCTAGCGTGGTGAGATCGCCTTTTGTTGCGGGTTGGCGGAACAACATGGTGCCTGCTGTTATCGGCACATTCTTCACCACATGATTCTTGACGGTCTCCCGGATTGGGTCGAGAGCCGGACTGGTGGACAGGCCGAGCCAGTATTGCAGACGCCCATAGACACCCACGGGCGTCAGACGCTTGAGCGGACATGCCGCCAGCATCCCGTCCAGCATCTTTTCGAACTGGTCGGGGAAGTCCTCGCAGACAGCAAAGCCCGCCGCCATTGTGCGGGTACGCTCCGCAGGCTCCTGCCGCCGCCAGCTGACGATCGATCTGCCCCAGCGTGCGACCGAGCCCACCCATTGCATAATCTCGGCGGCGTCCGCGAACGTCAGGCTGTCGAGGAACGCGTGAGAGATACGGGGGCCATCACCAAGCCTGCCGATAAGATAGGCGTCGCCGATCGTGTCATCCGACGTGACCGCTTCGGTACATTCCTGCGTCAGATCGTGCCCACACGTGCAGCGCGCTGGTGACAGGTCCGAACGGCGGAACGTATGCCGACAGACAGGACAGATCGCCAGCAGTACCCGACCATGATTGGGACAGCTCGATACCTTCGCCAGATCCCACCAGGATCGCCGCCACGACCGACAGGCGACCGGCCCTTGACCCTGCTCGATATCCGATCGCATGCAGTCCGGGCAGATACGGGCGAAGTGACAACTATAGCTGATATTGCCGCTGCGGCTCACAAGCTCACCTGCAAGGACGCTCCCACCCTTGGTCTGCATTATCGAGTTGCGAAGCAATACTTCGAGCGGGACGCCGCTGAGCCGCGCGATATCGTGGAAGCGTCGCCCACGCTCCATATCGCGAACGAAGTCGGTCCGGTCGACCAGCGGCACTTGACGCGCAAATTCCAACTGGGTTTCACAGCCATGCCGCAGGGCAAGCCGGTTGAATAGTGCCCAGCCTGGCTCGAACGCTGCCGACCGCACCCGCAACGCAAGTCGAGTTGCCGGTGCTGTCATAATCCCTCGCGCACGAAGGGCCGCAGGGGTTGCGCGCCGCTTCCGCGCAGCTTTGTGACGCGGCTCATAGTCCTGGGCGACGGAGGTACTGTGTCGCGCAGCCAGATCTCGCGCAGGCGTTCGGCCGAACACAGGAAGGGGTTGTCGTGGTGAGCCGGGCCGCCGCTCGGAACTGACGGTTCATCCTCAAGGATCGCATCGAAGTCCAGCATATCCCTGACGTCGGGCTCATAAATCCGATGCCAGCCCGCATGAACCTCTCCCAACAGGTTCAGATCGATCGACCGCTGGCCGATCGCCAGTGCCACGCTCAGCGCCTGGCTCAGATATTTGGAGACGATCCCGATCTCGCCGCCCGTCGCGACGTAGATGCGTTTCGCCATCTCGTGCTTCGCGAGGCCGGACGCATCCGGCAACCCCATCATCTTTTCCATGACGCCGAGCACGCCAGAGAACATCGTGCGGCCGCTCCGGCTCGCCCAGTCATAGGGCTTGAGAATGATCGTCGGTTGCAGCCGACGGCGCAGTTGCATCGTCTTTTCGCCCGGCACGGAGATGTCGAGCAGCCGGGGAAGACCCGCGATCACGATCTGGACTTTCACACGGTTGAGCAAAGACTTGATGAACTCGGTCACTTCCGCCGTCATGTCGGGATTATTCTCGTTCACCATGTGATGCCCTTCATCGATGAAGATCATCTCGGTGCCCGTCTCCTCGGCATAGAAGGCGATCTTCTCGATCACCTCGCTGGTGTTCCAATGGTCCCGCGCACGATAGCCGTAGGCGCCGAGGATCGCCCCCACCAGCGCCCGTCGCGTCGTCCGCTCCGGTGCTTCGACGTAAACGATGCGGCGGATATCGGCATCCTCTGTCGCGCTGTCGGGATAGTCGGCCATATAGTCCTCGAGCGCCGTCGTCTTGCCGGACCCAGCAGAGCCGATAATGAGCAGGGCCCGGGCCTTGAAGCGTCGGCTGTCCCCGCGCGGGCGGTATCGGCCATGTAACTCGTGGATCGCCGCCTTCGCTTCCGTGTGACGCGTATGCGGGATCACCGTGGTCTCGAACGCAAGCACGGCGTCGGGCACCGCTGGCCGTGCCGATAACTTCGCGGCGCGACGATGTGTCATCGCTTCGGGTCCGCCCATTGTGCAACCAGAGCCTCGATGTCCGCGTCGAGATCTATGATGGGAGGCGACGGCGCCGGTATCTGTTTCGCCGCAGGTGGTGCGGTCTCTACCGCCGGTCCCTGCGTTCCTATTTTAGGCGGTCGTTTCTGGCCTTCGATCGGCGTAAAGTAGCGACCGTCGGTCTCGTACCGCGCCGCCCGCGTCTTGCTGCGGACTTTGCTCGCCTTGCTTTGCAGCTCTCCCGCCGTCTGTTCGGCAAGACCGCGCGCCGCTTCGAGATCGGCGACCGTCACCGGCGCATTTTTCGGCAGGCTTCGCTTTGCTATCGAACGATGGATCTTGTGCTGATATTTGGAGACGCCCCGCGATATGCTCTGGTCGATACACGGGATCATCAGCCATTCGCCGCGCTCGTCGTCGAGCAGCCAGACCTCACCCAGATCATAGGGATCGTAGCGTAACTCCCAGTCCTTCTCCAACCCGCTGCGGCGCGCCAGCAGGGGTTCGAGCTTCTCCCGATCAGCATAGAGCAGACCCTCATATTGGATGCCGATGTTGGAGATGCGCCGGAAGAAGGTCTCTCCGGTCAGCCGCACAATATGGTCGAAGTCGGGAACCGGGCGCACCGGGTAAAGCGCGCTGAGTTCTCGCCAGCGCTCATAGGGCGTGCATTTCAACGTATCGTGGACGCTTTGATGATAGTCGTCGACGATCCACTTGAGGATACGATTACGCACATCCTCGAGCGACAGCCTTGCCCGCGCCACCGGATCATAGAGATCCATGGTCCGCGACAATGTCGTCCCTTCCTCATGGCTGAACACCTGCACGCCGATGGTCTGGAACACGCGCTCGACCGCGCCCTTCAACCATGGCATTTTCACCGGCAGATTGACGATGCCGATGTCGAGCATCCTGGCGGCCGACTGCAGCGATTGCGACCGGAACTCCTTGCCGTTGTCGCAGATCAGCCATTCGGGCACGCCGTGGCACGGCCAGTCATGCTCAATATCGGCGAGCCCGGAGAGATCCTTCTTCCATAAGGAATGGGCAAGCGCTCTCTGAAGTGAGGCATAGGACGGCGCCTCGAAGCTCAGATGCACCCCTACGATCATGCGGGTGGCGCGATCGAGAAGCGCGGTGAGCCAGGGCCGCCCCAAGGCGCGGCCGCTCTCCGGATGCACCACCACCAGATCGATCAGGCAATGATCCACCTCCACTTCTTCGAGCGGCCGTTCGGGCGGGCTCCGCCGCTCGAAGATGCCGAACTTCAGCCAGGCTGCGCGCCGACCGAAGCGACGCTCATATTCCTGCCGCTCGGTATAATTGTCGCGGATAAACACGCGGAAGGTCCGGTCGCTGACCGCAGGAACATTCTGTTCGCGGCACAAATCGACATAGCGGCGATAGGCATAGTTCTTCCGCCGCCGCGGCATGCCCAAATACCAGACTTCGACGGCCTGCCGCATGAGCTTGTAGGTATCGGGATGATCGCCGTCCTCGCGCGCATAGCGGGGTTGGCGTGCCCCGCGCCGATGATAATGCGGGATCAGGAGCCGGATATCCCGGCCGTGTCGGCTCCATACGCCATACCACGCCCGCACTGTATAAGGATTGGGCCGAGCCGCTGCCTTGGTGCGGCGCGGTTCGCCGTTCCCTTTTCGCCGCTCCGCGGCCATCCGGGCCGCAAGCGCGGTATCCTCGCGTTCCCATTGTTCATGATGCGCGTCGAACACGACCTCAGCGGCAGCGGCATAGGCGCCCATAAGTGTCGGGTGCTCGCCGCGGATCGCGTCGACCATGCGTACATAGGTGTCCCTGCGCTCGGCCTCGCGGCGAATTTCTTCGGGCCAGAACTCCCAGGTTTTCTCCAGCGTCTCGGCGATCGCCTTGGGCAGGCCGTCCGCATTGCAAGGATGATGCGTCAGCCGCCGGGCGCCATAGACGATGTCGATTTCATCGTCGCTCCATGTTCGCGCATCGCTGCCGCTCTGCGGTCGTAACAGATAGCCACGGCGCTTGCGCTCGATCACCAACCAGAGCGCCACCTGACCTTGATCGTCCCGGATCGAGAGCGTGTCGCCTTGCTGGAAGCGCATCGGCGTTGCGTTCATTTCGCATTCCTTCCCCGCATGAGGACCGTGTCGTCATCGAGCGGTCGATCGAGATCCACCACAAGCTCGCCGACTGCCGCGAGGCCGAGCACAATGTTGACGTGCACGGGTCGGCCGCCGAGTGCCTCGGCGGCTACGCCCAGGTTCGACGGAAAGGGGAGGCGGGTGATTATGGTGTGGATCGCGTGGAGGTTTTCTGCCGCCAGCACCGCCACCGTTGCGCGCAGCCGTCGCGCATTCGACAAGCGTGGCTGTCGCCGGATATCGGTGTCGAGCCACATCTCGTGCCGGGCGCCACGCGCGGCGCACTCGGCTTCGATTGCTGGCAACCGTCCGCCCAAGGTCGGGTCAGCCGCCAATCGCGTGGCCAGTTTCACCTGCCGGTAGATGACCGCGCCGCCCACCGTCTCCAGCCGGATATCGGGGGTGTAACGCCGTTGTCGGCCCGCTTCCGTCCAAACGAACGTTTCCGGTTGCACCCCGAACTGTGCAACATCAGGATCGAAGTCGAGAAGCAACAGCGCATCGCGCTCGAGCAGGCTCTCATAAGGTAGCGCATCGCCAGCCTTGATCGACTGATACCAACCCGTGCACGATCTTTGCCCCGGCCGTCCTGCCGGATTTCGGGCGAACCGCACCGTTGCGCCAGAACGCAAACGGGCAGATTTGTCGGTCACGCCGGCATCCGCTATTCTCCTTACGGGAACGACTCGAATTACCGGTTCAGTATAACTGCTTCCGCAAAGGGCGTTAATCGGTTCCGCTCAGACATGATCGTCGAACTCGCCGAACGCGGCGAGCCGATCGACATGGTTCTATTTGCGGATCCCGGCGCTGAGAAGTCGCAGACCTATGCGTATATTCCGCTGTTCCGGGCTTGGATGGCAGAGCGCGGCATCGCGTCCGAAATCGTCCGCTACCAGCCCCGCAACTTCAAACACTGGCCACCCTATGCGGGCATCGCCGAGAACATGCTCACCAACGCCACCCTGCCCTCCGTGGTCTTTGGTGGGGGGTCCTGCTCACAAAAATGGAAGGCGGCCCCGCAAGATGCGTGGACCGCCAAGTGGGAGGCGGCGCGCCGCTGCTGGGACGCAGGCGGCCGCGTCGTGAAGCTGATCGGCTATGACGCCTCGGGACGCGACACCCAGCGTTATCACCACGCGATCGGATGCGAGGATCCTCGCTACGCCTATCGCTATCCTTTGCGGGAATGGGGTTGGTCTCGCGCCGACTGCGAGGCGCGCATTGCGCGCGCCCGCCTGCCCGTCCCGCCCAAATCTAGCTGCTTCTTTTGTGGCAGCATCAAGCCCGACGAGGTGCTGGAGCTTTCGATTTCAGAACTGCGCGTGATCGTGCTGATGGAGGCACGGGCCAAGCCGCGCCTCCGCAACGTCGACGGCCTTTGGCGTAAGCCGGTCCTTGGCCGTCGCGGCGCGACCCCGCGCCCCGGCAGCATTACCGAGTTCATCCGTGAACGCGGCCTCCTGCCCCCGGCGGAGATCGACCACATCATCGAAACCGCGCCAACCGAACTAATTGCATTCCAGGCCGCTCAGGCAGTGCTTCCGCTCGAGGAACGAACCCCGCTGGGTCACTGGCTCGAAAACTTCAACCGCGCCGCAACGGCGCTCGTTCAATAAGGTGGTCTCATGAAACGCCCGTCCTGGATCCGCCGCCTGATGCGCTCAAACAAGCCGCGGCCATGGTGGCTCGCCGGGCGGGCCGATGATCCGCGCACGCACTTCGACATGCTGATGCTGACGGCGCGCGACCTCCATACTAAGAATCCGACCGCCCTTCCCCACCTTATCGCCGCGATACTCAGGCCCGAGCAATCCGAATTACTGCTCGCCGTAGGTGAACGTGGACAGGACGCAGCCGCAGACATCTCTGGCTTCACATTCTTCTTCGAAGGCGTGCTGGATCTGGCTTATGGCGACAGTCGACGTCCTCGGGAACTTCGGCCGAGCGACTTTCCCCTCGATCTGGGTCACGATTGTGTTCTGCCCTGCCCGTGGAGCCATGACCGTTTCATCGATGCGATGGCTTTCATCGGCCGTGCGAAGATCGATCAAGCGGATGCAGAGCGACAAATGTACGGGGGAGACTGGCGGCAGGACTCCAATCACCGTGTCGAGCTATGGCTTCCTTGGCGCATCGGCTTCGTGATCGGAGGCAACCACTCGCTCGCTGCTGGTATTCTTGCCGGCGCTGGCCACTTGATCCCGGACAATGTCCTGGATTTCGACCACCTCTTCGACCTCATCGAATGCGACGGTCGCACCTACCGGTACGGCGCAAACCTTGAACATACCGCGCCCGTGACTGATGCGCGCCACGCTGCAGTGTTCGAGATCGGGCGCATGATCGCTCGGTAGGAGGAAAGGAGGCTTTCGGCTTTGGGGAGCTTGGTGCTCGCCCAGATGAAGGAAACCGATCATGCACAGCGTCGCCGTCTACCTCACGCAACGGCTCTATGGCGGTCCCGAAGAAGGGGGCTGGTGGTACGATGCCGGCGAACTCTGCACCGACCCGGCGCTGACCGCCTTCGGCGTCACCTTCCCCGACGGTCACGAAGATCGTGCCCGGCGAATGTCGGCCGAGGTTCAGGCGCATCTCGATCGCGACTGGAACGCTGGCGACCACGCGCGGCCGATCAGCAGCGTCCTCTCCGCTGGGCGCTTCGAGGCCCGCGTCCACGATGGCTGGCCCCCTCTCGCCTATCCGGCCGAGCGTCCCCGGTACGAATGACCCGAACCGCTTGGGTCTCCCACTTTGCCAACCTTCAGGAGTCCGGCCCCATGAAGACCTTCACCGTCCACTGCGAATACCCTGCCCATTACCGTGCGGAGATCACGGTCGAGGCGGAAGATGTCGTCAGCGCCTGCCGCTCTGCGATCGATGCGTCACATACGACCGACGGGTGGAAGAGCCTCGACACGGAGCATCCCACTTATGTCAGCGCAATCGCAGAAGGAGCCGGCGTCGATCCTTGGCGCTTCGTCCCCGATGGAGGCGATGCCTCTGTCTTGCCCGTCCCGGGCCTGTTCTCTGATGTGGCGGCCTGTGCGGGCTATGCCGCGACCCGTAGCGAGGATCTGGTGGACCAGCTCCGCATCATGATCGACGCAATCGGCGCCGACGGAGGGTTGAGGATCACCCCAGCGGCGATGGTACGCCTGTGCGACACGGGGCAGGCAATTCTCGACGACATCGCAAGGTGTGGGTTGAGCCCGACAGGTCCGAAGGCGGCAGCAAGCATGATCCCGGCTGCGCCCGACGCCACCTGACGCCCGACAGCCTTCCGCCAGAGAGATGCGGCACATGGGCGGCCGCGAGGCTCCCGCAACCGTAAAAATCCGGGCCGAGTTGCCGCTGCGCGGCTGCCCGCACCACCCCGGTTTTTAAGGTTTCCCTTCGCTACGCTCCGGTGCGGGTGCCTCTTATTCGGCCGCCCAGGAGGTGCGCATCCGGCGGATAGGCCGCCGGCCTCGATCAGATGAAGGGCTTGACCCCATGACCACTTCCCTCGCTGCCGCACTCTCCGCTCTGGAGCTGGGACACCTCGAACCCCGCGCCGAAGATGTCTCGGGCATGTGCCCTCCCTCGACCGATGCACTTGAACAGACCACTACCGCGATCTGGAGCGACCTGTTCGCAACCCTCCAGAACACGTCGCTCGAGCGCGACATCGAGGAAATGGGCTGGGGCCTGGTCAATCTCTTCCACCGGGCCGCGGCCAAGAAGCACGCGACGATCGACCGTCTCACCGACGAAATCAGGCTCCTCCTGGCCGAGCAGGACGGTTCGGAGATCAACACCTCCAACCTCGAGGACAAGATCGACCTTGCCAAGAAGATCGAGGAAGCCGCCACCTGCTACGAGGTGATGCGCGACACCGCAGCGGCGCACTACATCCGCGAGACCGGCCGTTCCTGGATCCCGTCGACCGGCAACCGCATTTCGCTCGGGGTCACGTCGGCGATCGTTGACGGCCGCGCATTCCTCCAGGCTCGCCGCGAGCGCGTCCGCGACGCCAACACGGCACAGGGCACACCCGTCGTGTTTGCCGGAGGGCGGCTGACCTTCCGGACCGATGAGGACATGAAGGCGTTTGGCGACAACCTGCTGCGCACCCTCAACGCGGTTCGGGAACGCGTCGGCGACATGTATCTCGTTCATGGCGGCGACATGAAGGGGATCGAGCGCATCGCGGCATCGTGGGCCGAACAGCACGGTGTGCAGCAAGTCCGCTTCGGTCTCGACCGCAAGCTCGGGGACCGGGCCGGCTTCCGTCGCAACGAGCTGATGCTCTCGCTGAAGCCCCGCTACGTCATCGCCTTCCAGGGCAATGGCGTGACCGAGCGTCTGGTGATCGACGCGAAGAAGGCAGGCATCCGCGTGGTGGATCGCCGTGGTCCGCTCGGCACCCCACCCGCAGCACAGAACGCTCAGCGCGACCGCAAGGTCGCCTGAGCTCGGCTCGGCCGCTGGTACGCCAGCGGCCTCGCCGATGGCGGCTCGCCGTTCCGGCGCGCCGCACACCGCCCCGGAAGGGGCGTATCGATATCAACCCGCCAAGGAGCGCACCCCATGTCACGCCCGAATCCGTTCCAGACCGCCGCCCATTGCTGGCGCTTTGCGCTGCGCCGGGCGACGGCCGATGGCGATACCTTCCATATCGTGGTGACGGGCAATCCCGCCGCTCCGCGTGCGGTCATGTCCGATCGCGAGCTGTTCGCTCGCGAGGACCTGACGCCCGACGACATCGAGGCATCGTGCGACCCATTTCTGTTGGGCCTCAGCAACGTGGAATCCCGACCGTGATCTTCAACAAGCGCATCGCCAACATCTCCGAGGAGGAGTTCGCCGAATTGATGGCTATCGTCCGGGCGCCCCCCGACTCCGCCCGCCCGCTTACCGACGAGGATCGTTGGCGACGAGAATACCTGGCCGAACAGGAGCGCCGTCGCATCATCGGCTATCAGCCCGACCTCTTCACCGCCAAGCCAGTCACCCGCTACCACCGGCACCGGCCCGCGCCATCGTGGGATCGCACACCCGATGAGACGATCGAGGAAAAACTCGAACGCATCGCCGGCGACCGCTTCGCGACCTTCGGTCCGCCACGCCCCGATCGCCCCGCACACCAGACGCCCAACGAAAGGGCCGAGATCGTCGCCAAAGCCGCCAACTGGCTGCGCGTCAGCCAGCGTGTTCGCTTGGTCGACGCGCCCGGTGCCGTCGATCCGGCCTTCGGGATCCAACGATACCTCGGCCGATATGGCGTCGTCTGGCGGCTGTGCGCCGCTCCCTTCCAAGACCATTGCTACGTGTTCTTCGATCCGATCGGAGGCGAGCGAACGGCCAAGGTCGAACTGGCCGAGCTGCGCGATCTCGAGCCCGAACAGAGGAGAGGATGCGCCGAGCGCTGGTAAGCGGCCGATTCCCGGTCCGCACGGAGCCAGTACCATGACCGAGACCCTGACCATCGGCGCCAGCCCGGCAGAGGAGGATTGCGCTCAGCTCGGACGGACGCCCGACTTCCAACGGCTAAACCGCCTCGAAGTCGACTGCTACCAGGCCGCGCTGATCGCGCGCTACGGCCCGCCGCCTGAAGGCGCCGCCTTCGCGCGCGATACCTCGACCCACGATTTCGGGCGCTACACCGAACTCGCGCTGCGCTTCGATCCTACGGACGAAGCCCACGCCGCTTACGCCATGCTCGCAGATGAAGGGCTCGGCCGCTGGTTTCACGCCGGCTTCACCGCTCCGGTCGAGTATCCCGACAGCACATCCCCGGTGATCCACCACGCGGATCTTGCTGCCGCGATCCGCTCCGCGATCAGCATCATGCGCCCCCCATACCCCGACGGCGAACAGGCGATCGCGAACCTCCGCGCCCATTATCCGGAATTGGTCGCGGCCTGATGGCTCGCGACTGCATCCGGCACCCGCGCCACGTCATCCAGCCCCTCGTGATCGGGCGTCAGCCCGATCTCTTCGATGGTCCGACCGTGACGCACGAACGGCCGCCAAAGCCGGTCCCGCACACCTGGAGCCGGGACTTCCTCCGCTACCTCAGAGCCACGGGCTCCAACTCCGATTGAGGATGCCGACCATGACCGATTATTCCAGACCCGTCCGCGTCCCGATGCCGGACTGGACCGACGAGGAGCTGCGCACCCTTGTCGATTTTCGACGCCGCAAAGGACGCCGCTGGCGAAGCAAGTTGCTTGACCTCTACTTGTTCGGAAAGGATGACATCGAGCCGAACGGTGCCAGCCTTCGACACATCAGGAACCGTCAAGGCCCGAGCCGGGTGGCCGCCCTGAGCAAGGCAACCCTCGACGAAGCCGAGAAGCGCCTTGCGCCGATCGCCAAACGCCCATCGCAAGGGGACGTGTCATGAGCCGTCACGACTACAAGAACGACACGGCCCGTGTCTCGATCGGATGGGATGCCCCGCTCGCGACCTTCTTCCTCCAGATCTGGACCGGCGACATCGATGACGAGGACGCGTCGCCGGCGATCTGGCTCGGGGGTTTCTACGGCGAAGCCCCACAGCCCGACCCGCTGATCGCGGTCGCGCGTCGCCACATCCCCGATCTGCCGGCGACGCTACACCGGCAGCTCACCGTCGATCGACTTGGTGAGCCGGCACGCCCGCGCCGCCCGGGTCTGATAGACCCGTGACGAGCGCAGTCGACGCGACGCCGTGCGTGTATCTGATCGCCTGCGTTTCGCAGAAACTCGATCGGCGCGCACGCGCGGCCGACCTCTACCGCTCGGACTGGTTCCGCAAGGCGCGGACCTATGTCGAGGAAACCGGCGAGCGCTGGTTCATCCTCTCGGCCGCTCACGGCCTCGTGAAACCCACGCAGCGCCTCGCCCCTTATGACGCTACACTCCGCGACCTGACGGCCGCAGAGCGGCGTCTGTGGGGCGAGAAGACGACACGGCAACTACGCCGCGCCATCGGGCCGCACCACGCCGGCCCGATCGTCTTCCTCGCCGGACGGCTCTACCGCGAGCCGCTGCTCGCCTTCGCCGGCGATCGGGCCACCATCCCGATGCTCGGCATGGGGATCGGCCAGCAGAAGGCATGGCTTGCGGCCAAGATCGCAGAAGGGCGTGAGCGCGCCTTGCGCGCCGCCCAACTCGACCTCTTCCCCCTCTCCTGACGGAGGCTGACATGGCCAGCACCTTCGCACGGCGCCTTGCGGCGCCGACTGCGCCCGCGCGCGCGCAGCAGCTCGAATTGTTCGACCTGCCGACTGCGACCGCGCCTGCCTACGGCATGGCGGTCCCGCCGTGGTGCGGCCTCGCGGCCTGGCACCGCGAACTCGACCGCCAGTCGGCGATCATGCGTCCGCGCACGCCGCTCTACCACCGCTTCGAGGCGACCGCGCGCCAGCTCACGCGCGAGCGCATCCGCGCATCGCGCGACGTCGCCGCGATTGCCCGGCTTGTCATCCGGTTATCGGCCGCCCGCTATCCGACGGGCGATCTCCACGGCCTCGAACGGGTATGGTCGCGCGCCGAGCTCGGCACGCTGATCGTTGAAGCGACCAATCGTCGAACCCTGCTCGGTCTCGGGCGCGATGCGCCGCGGACCAAGGGTCCGGCATTGGATCCACGTCGATTGCCGGCTGACCGGCTCGACTACCTCATCCAGACCCATCGGGACATCGCCCTGGTCGACGCACTGCGCATCGAGCGCGAACGCCGGCATCGGCAGGGCTAAAGACACCCGCCCCTGCAGGGCGGGTCGCACCTGATATTCGGGGCGCTACCGCGCCCGCATCAGATCTGACGCGCGGAGCAGTTCCGTGGGGCGAGGCCGGAGTCTGCCCCTTGCCGTGTGCCTCTGGGACGGGGCGAGCGCCACCTCACCGCGTTGGTCTGCGCGCCAGCTTCGCCGCGCTAGGCCGAAGGGGGAATGCGTTGTCGGCATCACGACAGCCGCGCCGAGTTCCTGCCGTCCCGCTGGTGGGTCTCCGGAGCACGAACCGGCCTTCATCATCTTGACATGCACGACGCGCGCGCGCCGTGTTAGCAAAGGCGGCACCAAGGTCCACGCCGCAAGCGGCATCCTTCAAGTTGGTCACTGGCGCTGGGCGGATGCACCAGCGAGGCAGGGTGTCAGAGCCGCCCCGGGTAGCGAGATCGAGGCACAACGACACTGCCGGGCGAGTGACGTGACACAGGCGTCCTGCATACGGTTCCATGTCCATTGCCCGCCCGTGGGGGTCCATCCCCTCTCTTTCCTGAACGACCTAATCCGGCCGTCCAGCCCCTCCAACCCGCGATCATTCGGGCCGAGTTGCCGCTACGCGGCTGCCCGCACCACCCCTTTGATCGGGGTTCCCCTCCGCGTCTTCGCGCTCCGGTGGAGAGGCCGTCCTGGCCGTCTTTTTTGGTGTTCAGTCGAGGGGACGAACCCCCGGCGAGCAAAAAAAGGAACCTCGAAATGCAGAACCTCGTCATCCTCGCCGGCAACGTCGGCGCCACGCCCGAAGTCCGCACCACCCAGGGCGGCACGAAGATCACCCAGTTCAGCCTCGCCACCTCGCGCCCCAAGCGCGACAGCGACGGCAAGACCATGAAGGATGGCGACGGTCGCCGGGTCGAGGACACCGAATGGCACCGCATCACCTGCTTCAACGGCGTCGGCAAGACCGTCGCCCAGTATGTCGAGAAGGGCCAGAAGGTCATGGTCCGGGGCCGCATCCACTACACCCGCTGGACCGACAGCGAGAACATCGAGCGCTACG
>Ga0098074_1000904_pt1 | contig 17039 bp, 21 predicted proteins | sample 32_taG_FD_75064 | JGI IMG/M metagenome (GOLD analysis project Ga0098074, IMG submission 75064) | Marine viral communities from the Gulf of Mexico - 32_GoM_OMZ_CsCl metaG | ecosystem: Environmental > Aquatic > Marine > Oceanic | place: Atlantic Ocean: Gulf of Mexico | collected 2015-07-12
TCCGAGCGGCGGCACCAGCGGGCCAGTGATCCAGTCCCGGCCCTCGCCAATCTGGTCCAGCATCAGTTCCGCCGGGCCAAAGGCGAGATAGGCAAAGCCCTCTTCGGGCCGCTCATAACGCACGGCAAAGCCCAGCACATCGCAATAGAAGCGGCGGCTGGCCGCAATGTCGGAGACCGAGAGCTCAGGAACCAGTGCCGGCATCACAACGTCAGCAGAGCGTCCCGGTCTTTTCTGGAAAGCCGTTCGCTCTCGCTTTTGAGCTGGCCACAGGCGGCAAAGATATCGCGCCCGCGCGGCGTGCGGACCGGGGAGGCATAGCCGGCCTTGTTGACGATGTCGGCAAAGCGCTCGATGCGGTTTGAGGGCGAGGTGCCATAGTTCGAACCGGGCCAGGGGTTGAACGGGATCAGATTGATCTTGGCGGGGATGCCCGCCAGCAGCCGCACCAGTTCGCGCGCCTCGGCATCGCTGTCGTTGATGCCGTCGAGCATCACATATTCAAAAGTGATGCGGCGGGCATTGGAGAGGCCCGGATAATTCTTGCACGCTTCAAGCAATTCCTTGAGCGGCCATTTCTTGTTGATCGGCACCAAAACGTCGCGCAGATCGTCGCGCACGGCATGGAGGGAAATGGCCAGCATGACGTCGATCTCGCGCCCGGTCGGCTCGATATAGGGCACGACTCCCGAGGTCGAAAGCGTGATGCGGCGCTTGGAAATCGACATGCCATCGCCAGCCGAGGCAATCAGCAGCGCCTGCTTGACGTTCTCGTAATTGTAGAGCGGCTCGCCCATGCCCATCATCACGATATTGGTGATGGCGCGGGTCTCCCCGCCGGGCACCAGGCCCCCGTCATCAGGACGCGACCCACCGGGAAAATCGCCCAGACGCTCGCGGGCCATCAGGATCTGTCCCAAGATCTCACCCGCGGTCAGATTGCGCACCAGCTTCTGCGTGCCGGTATGGCAGAACGAGCACGTCAGTGTGCAGCCCACCTGAGAGGAAACGCAGAGCGTCCCGCGATCGCTTTCGGGGATGTAGACGGTTTCGACCTCAACCGCAGGCAGGTTCGGATTGGCCGGATCGCGGAAGCGGAACAGCCATTTGCGGGTGCCATCGACCGACACCTGCTCCGAGACGATCTCGGGACGGTCGAGATTGAAGGTGTCGCTGAGCTTTTGCCGCACCGGCTTGGCCACATTGGTCATGCGCTCAAAATCGGTGACCCCGTTCACGTAGAGCCAGTTCCAGAGCTGACTGGCGCGCATGCGCCCTTCCTTCTCGCCGACCACCTCATGGCTCACCAGCGTCTCGGCCAAGCCTGCCTTACTGAGGCCGATCAGCGACGGACGCATGGCCGACGCGGGGCGGACGGCACTGGAATGGTCAATATTCAGCGCAAGGCTCATGGTGGGCACATCGGCTCGACAAAAATGCGGGAAGTGCGCGCCTGTAGCATAGCTGCGCATAAAGCGCAAAGCATCGCGCTCTCACGAAGCGCTGATGGCACCTGCGGAACGCGCGTGAAGGCTATGACAGGGCCGCGCTTTGCCTTTAAGAATGGCGTCAATGTCAACGCCCGTCCTGCGCTTCGCGCCCAGCCCCAATGGCCAGCTCCATCTCGGACACGCCCTTTCCGCCCTCGTCACCTGGGACGCGGCGCAAAAGCTGGGCGGCATGGCGCTTTTGCGTATCGAGGATATCGACACCGCCCGCTGCAAGCCCGAATTTGTCGCGGCTTTGTTCGAGGATCTCCACTGGCTGGGCCTTTCCTGGCCCGAGCCGGTGCTCTACCAGTCCGAGCGGTTCGAGCTCTATGCTGAGGCGGCCAACCGCTTGCGCGCCATGGATCTGCTCTATCCCTGCTTCTGCTCGCGCAGCGATATCGCGCAAAACGCCACCGGCACCGATCCCGACGGCGCGCCGCTTTATCCCGGCACCTGCCGGCATCTGTCCAATGCCGACCGCATTGAAAGGCTCGAACGCGGCGATCCGGTGCAATTCCGGCTCGATACCGAAGCGGCCATGGCCCGCACGGGCTTGCTGAGTTTTTCCGTCATCGGTCCGACCGTGCTGGACCGCCCGCAAATCCGCTATGCAAAACCCGAGCGCTGGGGCGATGTGGTGCTGCAGCGCAAGGACACGCCCACCAGCTACCATTTGAGCGTAGTGGTCGATGATGCCGCCCAGGGGATTACCCATGTCACGCGCGGCCGCGACCTCGAAGCAGCCACCGATATCCATGTGCTGCTGCAAATGCTGCTTGGCCTTTCCGCCCCCATCTATTTCTTCCACCGCCTGCTGCTCGGCGATGACGGGCAGAAACTCTCCAAATCCAAGGGCTCGCAAGGCCTTTCGGACTTGCGAGCCCAGGGTTGGACAGCCAAAGATGTGCGGCGGGCCATCGGCTTCTAGCCCGCCTTCCCCAGCCGCCCCAGATGCGTATCCTTGAAGCCGGTATTGGCCTTGAGCCCATAGCCCAGCATGCGATCAAAGCCGGAATGGGCCAGCCAAAGTGCACCCAAAGCCGCCAGCAGGGGCATTGCGAACAGCGTACCGAGCGCCATCAGCCCCGCCCCAAAGGCATAGACATGCACCAGATTGTAGGCGAGGGCACCAATGCGGGTCCCCACGCCATAGGCGAAAAAGCTCAAATCCGGGGCGAAGAACACCAGCAAGGCGCCCCACCAGGGCAAGACCGGCTCGACCTGCCCGTAAAGCACCAGCGCGGCAATGAACACCAGCCCGCCCTCCACCCGCTGCCAGACAATGACATCTTTCATTGCAGGCACTCCCATGTTCAGGCCGCCTGCTTCTCGGCCGACCGGCTGGCCAGCAATGCAGCTACCGTCTCGGCCACGGCCGCCTCGAACGGTGTCGTAAAGGCCGGACCCAGCAGCGCATCGAGCCGCGGATCGACCAGCTCCATCTCATTGAGCCACAGATAGCGCATGCGATAGATATCGCGCATCACCGGGTTAATGAGGCCCACCGCCCGCAGCAGCCACCACGGCATGGGCGTCACCGTGACCGGTTTGGGCAGCGCATTCTGCACCGCGGCCATGATCTGGCCGTGGCTAACCCAGTGGCCGGCGAAGTGGAAATTCTCGAACGCCTGCATCTCCGCCCGCCTGCCGGCCAGTGCTGTGAAGGCCCGCGCCAGATCGGGCAGGTAGGCCCAGCTATGGCGCGTTTCGAGATCCCCCAGATGGTACAGCCGCCCCTTGGCGTAATCCATCAGCATGGCCGCATCGAACCAGTCGTCGCGATTGCCGGGCCCGAAGAAATCCCCGGCGCGCAGGATCAACACCTGGACGCCATTCTCTTCGGCTGCCGCGCGCAGCATGTTTTCCAGCCGGATGCGAATTTCGCCGCGCGGCTTTTCCCCGCTCTGGCGCAGGCCCGGCGCGATGGTCCTGTCCTTGGCACGGTAATTATAGATCGTGCCGGGAAACAGCAGTGTCTTGCCACTGCCCGTCATGGCGTCAAGCACCACCTGCAATTGCCTTTCGGCCGCGCCATTGCCCCATTTGTCATAGCGCAAATGCAGCGCCTGGACGACGATATCGGCTTCAGCGATCGCGGCACGAACCACGGCGACGTCATCCGCATCGCCCTTGAAGAACTGCGTTCCCGCAACCGGCTTGCGGTTGCTCCGCCCAAGGCCGGTGACATCCCAGCCTGCATCGCGGAAGGCGATCATTGCCGCATTGCCGATATGCCCATTGCTTCCCAAAACAGTGACTTTGCCTTTGCTCATCTCAGCGCTCCTTGCTCTTGCCGGGGCCGAAGATGGGCGATACGCTGATGAATAGCGATTGGGCAATTCCCTAGGTTTAATATTCAAAAATGAATAGTGATCCCGACTGGTCCCTCTGGCGCAGCTTTGCCGCGGTGATAGCCGAAGGCTCGCTGTCGGGTGCTGCGCGCCATCTGGGGTTGAGCCAGCCCACCATCGGAAGGCACATCGAGGCGCTTGAGGCCGAACTGGGATTGTCGCTGTTCGAACGCGGCCTGACCGGCCTCAAGCCCAATGCCACCGCCCTCCGGCTCTATGCGTCAGTGGATCGGGCGCGATCGGCGCTGGCCGAAGCGGCGATCCTGGCTGCCGGCGCCCAGGACGGGGAGGCAGGCACGGTCCGCCTCACCGCCAGCACCATGATTTCCAACTATGTGCTGCCCGAAATTCTGGCCAGCATCCGCCGCCTGCACCCGAACATCGCCATCGAATCGGTGCCCACCGATTCAGCGGAAAACCTTTTGATGCGCGAAGCCGACATTGCCGTGCGCATGTTCCGCCCCACCCAGCTCGAGCTGGTCACACGGCATCTGGGCGATATTCCGCTGGTCCCGGTGGCCCATGAGAGCTATCTGGCGCGCCGCGGCACACCCACCACGCTCAACGATTTGTGGAGCCATGACATGCTCGGCTTTGATCGCTCCGACGCCGTCATTCGCCACGCTCGGACCCTTGGCTTCCAACTGAACCGCGACAATTTCCCCGTTCGCTCAGACGATCAGCCGCATCTGTGGGAATTGCTGCGCGCCGGCCTCGGCATCGGCTTTGCCCAGCTCAACCTGGCCAGAACAACCCCGGGCCTTGTGGTGCTGCCCATAGACCTGGCCATCCCGCCTTTGCCCGTCTGGCTGACCGTACACAAGCAATTGTTCACCTCGCACAGAATTCGTGCCATTTATGATGCTGTGGCGGAGGGCCTCACCGCCTATATCAAGGGCGATCCAACCGCGCCTCCCTTACGTTAAGGCTGTTATGCAAACCCTAGTTAATATCGCCATTGCTTTGGCGCTGCTTTTCGTCGTCATTATCCTGGGCATGGGTCTTTGGAACATGCTCAAGGGCGGACCGGGCAATACCAGCCAGCGCCTGATGCGTCTGCGCGTCATCGGCCAGGCCGTCGCGCTGCTGCTGCTCATGGGCGCACTCTATTTCTTCGGTGGCGGCGCCGGCCGCTAGCCAGACCACGCGGGGGCAACATGGTTAAGCTGAACACCATCTATACCCGCACCGGCGATGACGGTTCGACCGGGCTGGTCCGCGGCCCGCGCCGCACCAAGCATGATCTGCGCGTCGAGGCCTATGGTACGCTGGAGGAAGCCAACGCCTTTATCGGCCAAGCGCGCCTGACCTCGTCCAGCCGGCCGCGCATCGATGCCGTGCTCTCGCGCGTCCAGAACGACCTGTTCGATCTCGGCTCGGATTTGGCGACGCCCGGCGCCGATGCCCCTGATGCCCAATATCCCAGCCTGCGCATCCGCCCGGTCCAGACCCTTTGGCTCGAACAGCAGATCGACCAGTTCAACGCGAGCCTTCAGCCGCTCACCAGCTTCATTCTTCCCGGTGGCACACCCTTGTCGGTCTCGCTGCATCTGGCCCGCACCGTCACCCGCCGGGCCGAACGACTTGTCGCCGCTCTGGTGGAGGCCGAACCTGACACCAGCCCGGAAACCCTGCGCTATCTCAATCGCCTCTCGGATCTGCTCTTCGTCCTCGGTCGCGTCGCCAATGACAATGGCGCGGGCGATGTCTTGTGGGTGCCGGGCAATTATGGTGATGTTGAAAAGGGCTGAGCCGCCCGGCTCTTGTCACGCAGCATTGGAGACTGGCCCTGTTCCTGCCCCTGCATGACTCCAATCCCATCCGCCATGTCGACTTCCCCTTCGTCACCTATGGGCTCATGGGTGTCACCATCCTGGTCTATCTGGTCCAGGCGGCGCTGCCCGAGGCAGCCTTCGATCAGGCCACCATCGATTTCGGCATGATCCCCATCGTGGTGCGCGACCTCTATCCGCAGCCCGTGCCCTGGTTGCCGGACTGGGCGAACCTGGTCACCTATGCATTCCTGCATGCCGACTGGATGCACTTGCTCTCCAACATGCTGTTCCTCTGGGTCTTCGGCGACAATATCGAGGACGCCTTCGGGCACTTCAAATTCCTGGTCTTCTATCTCGCTTGCGCCGTGCTCGCGGCGCTCGCCCATCTGCTGTTCAACCTTGACGGCAATGGTCCCTTGATCGGCGCCTCGGGGGCCGTGGCCGGGGTCATGGGGGCCTATATCCTGCTCTATCCGCATGCCCGGGTATTTGTCTTGGCCCGTATCGTCTGGTTGATCCCCCTGCCCGTGCCGGCCTTCTGGATGCTTGGCTTCTGGATTGCCACGCAGCTCTTCTTTGTGGTGTTTGGTTCCGATCAACCGGTCGCCTGGTGGGCGCATCTGGGCGGTTTCGCCGCCGGGCTCCTGCTGGCGCCCCTCTTCAAGAGCCGCAAGGTGCCCCTGTTCGGCGGGCGCTAGGCGCATTGTTCGCAAATGCGGGCAAACGGCCAACAAAATCTTAACCCGGCTTAACTAGTGTAAAGACCATGCCACCATCAGGACCGGACCATTGAACACCGATCTTTCCACCAATTTGCTGACGGCCCAGACCGCGCTGACGCAAAATTCGGTGCAGATTGCCGTGTTCAAGAAGGCCCATGAGATGGAATCCAACCTGCTCAATGCATTGATGCAGACCGCCCTCGAAACGCCGGCCGCCCCGCCGCCGGGCCAGGGCCTCAAAATCGACAAGCAGGCCTGAGGCGGATGCCATGGGCACCGGCATTGGCATTTCCCCGGCGGTGATGATTAACCGCATGGTCCATGAAAAGGCCGTGCCGCAGTCAGGTCATCTGCTCGAAGTCGCTCGCCTGCGCGCTGATATGATGCAGGCCCAGGCCACCAACGCCGCCTCCCCATTGCCCACCACGAAGCCGGCGGAGGCACCGATCAACGGCGCGGAAGTTGACTTGCTGATCTGACACTTGAGGCTTTCGGGCAGAGCAAAGATCCCGTCCCCAGGTCCAAACCCTCCCCCATAGTCCCCTTTCTCCTCTCGCGTCTGGGCCGCCTGCAGCACCAGTGGCGGGACTACGGTTCAAGCTTCAGGGACGGCGACCGTTTTGGATACCGCTCTGATCACGTCTGCGCGACGCCAAATGGGCCGGGCGGCGGTTGTGTTGGCCTCTCCACAGAGCCTTTGCCTTTGCCTGTTGCTTTGCATATGGTCCGCGCGATTTTCCCAGCCGGTTAGTAGTCAACGATGTCCGCACCGCAACGCCCTATTCCCCAGCCTGGCATTCTCGATATTGCGCCCTATTTGCCCGGCAAGTCGGGCGCGCCTGGCAGCCAGACCATCAAGCTATCGGCCAATGAATCCCCGCTTGGCGCCAGCCCCAAGGCCCTGGCGGCCATGCTTGAGGGGGCAGCCAAACTCGAGATTTATCCCGAAGGCTCCTCGCGGGTGCTGCGCGAGGCGCTGGGTGAGGTGCATGGCATCGATCCCAATGCCATTGTGTGCGGCAATGGCTCGGATGACCTGCTGCACCTGCTGGCCCAGACCTATCTGGGCATTGGTGACGAGGCGGTGATGAACCGGTTCGGCTTTTCGGTCTATCCGATCATCACCAAGGCCGCCGGTGCCGAGATCGTCATGGTGGACGAGGTGGACTACACTGCCAATGTCGATGCTTTGCTCGCAGCGGTGACCGAACGCACCAAAGTCATCTGGCTCGCCAACCCCAACAATCCAACCGGCACCTATCTCAGCGCCGCCGAAGTGCGGCGGCTGCATGCCGGCCTCAGGCCAGACATCCTCCTCGTCATCGACAATGCCTACGCCGAATATGTCACTGCCGCTGACTTTGAAGTCGGGCTCGATCTGGCATTGGCCAGCGAGAACGTCGTCATGGTTCGCACCTTCTCCAAAATGGGTCTGGCTGCCGCCCGTATCGGCTGGATGGTTGGCCCTGCCCATATCGTGGATGCGATCAATCGCATTCGCGGCCCGTTCAATGTCAATCTGCCGGCACAGATGGCAGGGGCCGCGGCCACGCGCGATCTTGAATTCAACGACCGCCTCAGAACGCACAATGCGCATTGGCGTGACTGGCTGACAGTTGAGCTTTCCGGCAACCACATCCGCGTGGTGCCCAGCCAGGCCAATTTCGTCATGGTGCTGTTCGAAAACCCCGAAACGGCGGCTGCCGCCTTTGCCGCCCTGGCCGATGCCGGCTATATCGTGCGCGAAATCGGCGCCTCCTATGGCATTGACAATGGCCTGCGCATTTCCATCGGCTCGGAAGACGCCATGCGCGGCGTCGCCAAAGTGCTCAAATCCATGGACCAGACCCAATGAGCGTGCATTTCAAGAAGCTGGCGCTGATCGGCATCGGGCTGATCGGCTCCTCTATTGCCCTGGCGGCGAAGCGGCAAGGGCTGGTGGACGTCATCTCTATCGCCACCCGCCGCCAGGAAACGCTGGATGAGGCACGCGCGCTCGAGCTGGGTGACATCTATAGCCTCGACGCCGCCGAGGCGGTGCGCGGGGCAGATCTCGTCATTCTCTGTGCTCCGGTTGGGGCCTATGGGGCGCTGGCCGCGGCCATCGGCCCACACCTCGAACCCGGCGCTATTCTCTCCGATGTAGGCTCGGTCAAGGAGCATGTGGTGCGCGTGGTAGGCCCGCATGTGCCCCAGGGTGTCAGCTTCATCCCCGGCCACCCGATTGCTGGTACTGAGCATTCCGGCCCGTCAGCCGGCTTTGCCGAACTCTTTGCCGGCCGCTGGTGCGTCTTGACGCCCGCTCCCGGTGTGGCGCAGTCCGAAACGGACAAGCTGGTCAGCTTCTGGCAGGCCATGGGCTCCAAGGTCGAATGCATGGATGCAGCCCATCACGACATGGTGCTGGCGATCACCAGTCATATTCCGCACCTGGTTGCCTACAACATCGTGGGCACGGTGGCCGATCTCGAGGCGACGACGCAATCGGAAGTCATCAAGTTCTCGGCCTCGGGCTTCCGCGACTTTACCCGCATTGCGGCCTCAGATCCGGTGATGTGGCGCGATGTGTTCCTGACCAACAAGGACGCCGTGCTCGAAATGCTGGGCCGCTTTAGCGAGGATCTCTCCGTGCTGCAGCGTGCCGTGCGCAATGGCGACGGGGCGGCGCTCGAAGCCATGTTTACCCGAACCCGCGCCATCCGCCGCTCGATCATCGATGCCGGGCAGGAAACCGCCGCGCCCGATTTCGGCCGCCCCCACGAGGCGCCGCCGACGCCCGAACCGGGCTTCGTGCGCGAGCATGGCGGCGGGGATGATGCTTGAGCCCGTCACGCAGGGCAAATCTCCCCGGTGGGGAGATTTGAATGCTCAACGCCAAAAAGGCTATGTCTGAATGGCTGGCGCTGTCAGAACAAAGGCGCCAGGGCCGCGATGGGCACCAGTCCGGACGACAGCGCCCCGCCGGCAAAATTGAGCTGATTGTTGTGCCGCCCGTTTTCGCCCGGCACACCCAGCACCAGGGTGCGCCAGGGCTCATCGAGATAGGGCCCGATGCGTTCGGCAACGCCCAGAGAATCGATGCTGATTGAGCCGGTGGGATAGCCTTGGGCATCCAGCGCCAGTTCACCGCTGGCGTTGAGATCGGCACTGCCGTCACTGGCACGAATGCCCACCACGCGCAACTTGCCCCCGGCCTGCTGCCAGTCGGGCAGGACAGGCACCGCACCCCAATTGCGGATGTCATCGGGCAGCGCGGTCACTTCCAGTTCGATTTCGGCATTGGCGCCGGTGAGGTCGATGCCGGGTGCTGAAAGCGCTTCGGCGCGCAAATAGCCAGCCAGCGCGGCGCGGCCGGCCTCGGGGTCGTGCATTTCGGGCATGTCGAGCAGATGGGCTTCGATATGGTCGGCCTGGGCGATCTGCGTGTCGCCGAAGAGCTGGTCCGTCCAGGTCACGCCGTCAGCGACGATGGAGAGCCGGGCAATGCGCCAGTCTTCTAGCCTGAGGCTGGCTTCGCTCTCGGCCCAGTTGACCTGCTGCCGCGCGCCGGTGAAGGCATCGGAGATGGCAACCGGGCCAGTGACCGAACCGAGCAGGTGCGTGGGCCGGTAGACCATGGCGCTGGCGCGCATATAGGGGATTTCGACCAGTACATCGCCGGAAACCAGCGATGCGGATGTACATTCGACATCGAAGCGGAAGGGGAAGCCGCCGACGGCCAGATCGCCACAGACAAGCTGAGGCCCTGTCTCTCCATCGGCCAGCGCCTGCAGCTCGATCTGCTGGAGCAACTGGCCCGCAATGAAGAACCAGGCGCCGGTCCAGCCCAATACGACTAGCAGTACCACTCCGCCCAGGATGATGATTCGCTTTTTCATGGACCCTACATATCCTTGCTGCCCGATTGTCAGAAGCGGCTTTGCATTGCGCTTTTCAGACGCCACATATGCCCGTCTGGTTGGACGGGCCTGGGAAGTCCTTGCCCGGTGTGAACGGGGTCGCTAGCCTAATGGGGAAAGTGGTTGTGCTATGGCGAATGAACGAGATTTCGAAGCGTCAGAGAAGACGCATTGGGTTTTTGGCTATGGATCGCTGATCTGGAACCCCGGCTTCTCATTTCTCGGCGCGCAATTGGGCTTGCTGCGCGGCGCACACCGGTCCCTCTCGATTATCTCCCATCATCATCGCGGCACACCGGATGTGCCGGGTCTGGTGTTCGGGCTGACACGCGGCGGGTCATGTCGGGGCATGGCCTTTGAGGTGTCAGTCAATGCCTGGACGGAAGTGCGCGCCTATCTCGATGCGCGCGAACTGGTCACCGCTGTCTATCGCGATGTGTGGCGGCCCGTCACCCTGGCCGATGGCCGGCGCATCAGGGCGCTGACCTATGTGGTCGATGAAAGCCACGAACAGTTTGCTGGACAATTGAGCCACGAGGAGCAGCTGGCGATGATCCGCGCCGGTGTGGGGATATCGGGCCGCAATGTCGATTATGTGCTGAATACCGCGCACCATCTGGTGCAGTTGGGCATCACGGATCGCGCCTTGATGCGCTTGGCGCGGCAATTGGAGAATGAGGGGCTCGCCCGGAACGGTGCAGGTCAGGCGGCCTGAGCAACGGATTCGGGCTGGGGAAAGGCCTGTTCAAGATCCCATATGGCCGCTAGGCGGTCTTCCGGCGCAGTCAGCCTGAAGACATGGGTCGCGCAATCGAGCGCCAGGCGGAAACGGCGGCGGCTCATGGGATCAGCCACCAGTTCCTGGGTCGATCCGACCCAAAGGACATGGCCGCCCTTGGCAATGACATAGAGATGGGACTCCGACATGGCGAAGCTGTCCAGACGTTCGCTGCTCAAGGCATAGGCGCGGCCGGACAGTCCCGCCCACTGCGATAGCGCCGGCTGGTGCTGGCCTGCAGTTTCACCCCGATGCCGCATTTTCCCGTTCCTCCGCGTCCCTGGAGAAGAACAAAATTAGAACAAATTGAATCGACCGTCAAGCGCCTCATGAGCGTGACACTATATGTATGGATCCGTTCGTCAGCACCGTCAACATCTAGAGGTTTTGTGCCGCGCGGAGCGTTGCAGCACGAGCGCGCAGCTCGGCATCGGGGGGACGACCGATGCCTTGGTCGATGGCCTCGAGGGTCAGCCGGACCGACTCAGTCTCGATGACATCGTGCAGGCGTTTGCGGAAGGTTTCGGCGTCCAGTCCGGGTTCGATGGGGGGCAGGAAGCGGGCCTTGGCCGTGCCGGGCCAGATGACCAGGCTATTGCGCCCCCAGAACAGCCCCGCATTGAGCGCCACTGGGACAACGGGCACGTTGAGGGCACTGTACATGCGCACGATACCCTGGCGATATTCGGCCGGTGCCAGAGCGGCCCGCCGCGTGCCCTCGGGATAGATGACGATACGGCAACCGCGATCGATGGCCGACTGGGCCTGGGCGATCATTGCGGGAATGGCCTGTGCACCCTTCTGGCGGTCGATTTCGATGCAGTCCAGCGAGCGGGCGGCCCAGCCGAAGAAGGGGATGCGCATCAGCTCCTTCTTGGCGATATAGGCCGGCCGGCCGGTATGCGGGAATATCGCAAAAATGTCCCAGTCGGACTGGTGCTTGGAGGCAATGATGCAGCCGCCGGGCGGAATGTGCTCCTCGCCCGCGACCTCGGTGCCCATGCCGGTCAGGACGCGCAGGTACACCACATTGGACCAGCACCAGTATCGGGCAATCGCCCAGCCGAACCGGGTGCGCCCGAAAAGAATGCCGACGGTTCCGGCAATGACGGCGAGAATGATCGTCTGGCCGATAAACACCAGATAGAAGATGGCGGTGCGGATCGCCTGAATCTCGGCCCTGATCGACATATGCTCCCCCGCTTTGCCCGCTGGTTCTGTCATAGCCTCACAAAAGCGCCTTGGCGAGGCCGCGGGGTCAGGAGGCCTCACTGAGATAGCGCCGTACCGTCATGCGCGACGTAATGGCAGTCAACACGGCAATCACCGGCACGACGGCCAGAACAAAGCTCATGCCGTCCCAGCCCAACAGGAACCGCCCGAACAGGACACCGACCTGGGCGGTCGCTTCGCTGGGCAGGACGCTGCCAGCGGCCATGCCGATCAAGAGGAAAAAGAGGATGGCCAGCAGCGCACCCAGGAAACCGCCCTGCAGGCCGATGGAGAGGAACCGTCCCTGGAACTCGCCAGCGATGAACTTGTTCGAGGCGCCAATGAAATGCAGCACGTCGACAATCTCGCGATTGGTGGCCATGGCGCCGCGGGTGGCAAAGATGATCGCCAACACCGTGGCAACTCCGATCAGTCCCAGGACCAAGAGGCCTGACAGCACGACCGTGCCGGCCATGGTGTTGAGTTGCTGCCGCCAGGCGGCATGAGTATCAAGACTGGTGCCATTGATCGCTGCAAGATTGCGTTGCAATTGTTCGACATCGGCCTCAGCCGGATCGGCGAGCTGCACGACGATGAGGCGCGGAATGGCAATGGCCGACAGGTCCAGGCCTGCGCCCAGCCAAGGCTCGAGCAGCGACTGGCTCTCCTCGATGGTAAGCGCCCTGGCGCTGGCAACACCAGGGGTGGATTGGGCCAGGGATACGGCGGTGCGCAGATTGCTGTCCATCACCTCGCCCTCGACCGGGCGGAGCTGGATCGTCAGTTCCCGACCGACATCGGCGGACCAGGCGATGGCCGATTTCTGCACCAGGACCACGCCCCCGAGGGTCACGGCAGAGAGAAAGGCCATGATGGTCACGAGCAGCAGCAGTGTTCGACCGGCAACGCTTCTCTCCGGCACGATGGGCGCTGCGCCGCCGCGGCGCGGCAGCAGGGCGAGCAATTGCCTAATCATGGATGGTCAACTCCCCCTTGTTCAGCACCATGCGGGGATAAGGGAAGCGGTCGAGCAATGGCAGTTCATGAGTGGCCAGGATGATCGTGGTGCCCAGCGTGCGGTTCAATTCGGCGAACAGGTGTACCAGGCGGCTCGACAAATCAGGGTCGACATTGCCGGTGGGTTCGTCGGCCAGCAGCACTTTGGGGCGGGCGATGACGGCCCGGGCGATGGCGGCGCGCTGTTTTTCACCACCCGAGAGCAGGGTCGGCAGGGCATGCATGCGCTCGCCCAGGCCCACCCATTCGAGCAGTTCGATGACGTTGGGGCGGTATTCGCTTTCCGGCTGGCCCAGCACGCGCAACGGCAGCGCCACGTTTTCGAAGGTGGTCAGGTGATCGAGCAGGCGAAACTCCTGGAAGACGATGCCGATATGACGGCGCATCTGAAGCAGGCTGTCCTGGTCGAGATTGCCGACATTTTCCCCGAACATGGTGACCTTGCCGCGGCTGGGCTTGTTGGAAAGCAGCAGCAGGCGCAGCAGGCTGGTCTTGCCCGCGCCGGACGGACCGGTGAGGAAATGAAACGAGCCCGGCTCGATCGAGAAGGTCAGGTCTTTGAGAATTTCAGGGCCATTGCCATAGCGCAGGCCCACATCGGAAAATTCGATCAAGAAGAGGTGCCCCCAGCTCGTGCGGCAGAAAGTTCGGTGCAAAAGCGAATCAGCGTAGCGCCATCATAACAGCGCGGTCGCCTCCCCGCGGCATGCCCGCTTCATTGGGCGGGGGAAAGCGGCACAATTTTGGTCAAAGCATCGGACCGAAAAGTGCAACGCGGTTTTCGGACACCTCCGATGCGACGCAAAAGACGCGGTCCGTGCAGTCCATGGCGCGGGTTTGAGGAGTTTTAACCCGCAAGGGGATAGGGTCAGCAACCTCCGAGGGATCCTGCGCCGCCTGATGATCATCACCTGCCCGCATTGCCAGACCAAATACCAGGTGACCTATGAGGCTATCGGCTCGGCTGGTCGCAAGGTGCAATGCGCGCATTGCCACCAGGCCTGGAAGCAGGGCGCCATGCCCGACGAGCCAAAGGCCCGGCCCGATCAGGACGCCGACGCCGTATTCGATGCCATGGCAGAGGATGCGCTGGACGAGGCCATGAGTGCCGAGGAAAGCGCGGTGGCCGCAAAGCGGGCAACCGCAAATCCGCCGCACGCCTCCGGTCTGCCGCAGGGGATCGACGCGGCAGAGCTCAAGAAGCGGCAGCAGGACTTCTCGCGCCGCCAGAACGCCATGACGTCCCGCCTGCCGCTGGCCCGGCTGCGTCGTGGAGCCCGGGTGGCCGGCGTGGTGCTGCTTGCTGGCATTATCGGTGGCGCCTATTTTCTGCGGGTGCCGATCGTCGAGCGCTACCCAGATCTTGCAGGGCTCTATGAAGCGGTTGGCCTGGGGGTCAATGTCGTTGGCCTGGACTTTGCCGGGCTGGAGACACTCAAGACCCTCTCAGGCGGCAATGACGTGCTGACCGTCTCGGCGCAGATTGTAGGACAATCGCGGATCCCGGTGGCGGTACCTCCGGTGGTGGTGAGCCTGCTCGATGAAACCGGCCGTGCAGTCTATGAATGGAGCGTTTCGCCCCATGTGCGCGATCTGATGGCGGGGGAACGCGCAACCTTTGATACCCGGCTCACGTTGCCGCCCAGTGAGGCGGTGCGTGTTCGCCTGAGCTTTGCCAGCCAAGGGGCAACTCATGGGCGCGGCACTCCGGCGGAAAAGCCAGCGCAAATACCCCCATCCAACCCGGCGGCGGCTGATCCTGCCCCATCCCATGCGGCCCCGGCCGCTGCCCATGGCGAGGCTGCAGATGCGGCCCATGCTCCGGCGGCAGCTGACAGCGGCCATCACTAGGAGAGCAACCATGGCTCGCATCCTCGTTGCCGAAGACGATCCGTCTGTTCGCGCCTTTGTTGTCAGCGCCCTTACTCTGAAGGGCCACGAGGTCGTGGCCGAGGATGATGGCGGGCTGGCCGCCGAAACCATCGATGCTGAAGCCGGCCGGTTCGACCTGCTGCTGTCAGACATCAAGATGCCGGTGATGGATGGCATTGCCTTGGCTCTGCATGTCGGCGCGCAATATCCCGATGTCACGATCGTGCTGATGACCGGCTTTGCCGATCAGCGCGAGCGGGCACACGGTCTGGACGCGCTGATCTACGATGTCATCGCAAAGCCCTTCACCTTGGTCGACCTGCTTGCCAAGGTGGACGATGCGCTGTCCGGCCGGCCGGTGGAAGTGGTGCCGCTGGCACGGCGGGGCGTGCAGTAACCGCAAACGGTTACTGGCACTTCCCCGCGCTGCGCGCGTGGTTTACAGAGGCCGCATCCAGCCAGACGGAAGACCTCTCGTGACCAGACCTGACACTTTGCAGCCGCAGCTCGTTGACGCCGCCATGCGAGCCGTCGAGGCGGTCGGTACGCCGGTCTGGCTTTACGAGGCCGAACCGATCCGCCAGCGCGTCGCCCAGCTGCGCGCCTTCGACACCATCCGCTTTGCCCAGAAGGCAAACAGCAATACCCACATCCTACGCCTCCTGCGCGGCGAGGGGGTGATGGTGGACGCCGTCTCGCTTGGCGAGATCGAGCGCGCGCTCCATGCCGGCTATCAGCCTGGCACGGAAGCGGAAGAAATCGTCTTTACCGCCGACATCATTGATGCCGCCACGCTGCGCCGCGTTACCGAGCTTGGCATTCCGGTCAATTGCGGCTCGCCCGACATGATCCGCCAGATCGGCGAGGCCAAGCCCGGTCATCCGGTCTGGCTGCGTCTCAATCCCGGCTTTGGCCACGGCCATAGCCGCAAGACCAATACCGGCGGCCCTTCGAGCAAGCACGGCATCTGGATTGACGAGCTCGAAGCGTGCCTGCGGCTCGTCGATCAATATGAGCTGACGCTCATTGGCCTTCACATGCATATCGGCTCTGGCGTCGACTATCAGCACCTCCACCGCGTCTGCGACAGCATGGTGGACGCGGTGCGCCGCGCCAATCGCCCGCTGACCGCCATCTCCGCCGGTGGCGGGCTTTCCGTGCCCTATCGCGCCGGTGAACCCGAAATCGACATCGCCGAATATTACGCCTCCTGGGACAAGGCCCGTCAGGAAGCCGAGGCCATTACCGGCAACAAGATCCGTCTTGAGCTTGAGCCCGGTCGTTTCCTCGTCGCCAATGCCGGCGTCCTCGTCGCCGAAGTGCGCGCGGTAAAGACGGTAGCAAACAACCAGTTCGTCCTCATCGACGCCGGTTTCAGCGATCTCGCGCGCCCGGCAATGTATGGCAGCCACCACGACATCGCCTTCGTCCATCGCGACGGCACGCTCGTGACCGGCGAAGCCGGGACGGCGGCGGTGGCCGGTCCTCTCTGCGAGAGCGGCGACGTCTTCACTCAGTCCGATGGCGGCTTTGTCGAGTTCCGCGACATGGCCATGCCCGGCGTCGGTGATCTTGCGATCCTGCGTGATGCTGGTGCCTATGGCGCCAGCATGTCGTCGAACTACAATACGCGTCCGCTGATCCCGGAAATGCTGCTCGAGGACGGCGCCCTGCGCGTCATTCGCCGCCGCCAGACGGTCGCCGAACTGCTCGCGCTCGAAGACTGAGGCCTAGTCGAGCGGCACGCCAAAGGTGTGTTCGATCCGCTCAGCCACCATGTGCTGCAACCGCCAGAGATAGGGGTCGTGGATGCCCATCTGCTCGAGATGACCGACCGTGGCGTGCAGATATTCGGCCATGGAGCCGCGCGTGCCAGTTGCCCTGGCCAGGACGTCGGCGATTTCGACATCGGAGAGACCGGAA
>Ga0098074_1000905_pt1 | contig 17020 bp, 19 predicted proteins | sample 32_taG_FD_75064 | JGI IMG/M metagenome (GOLD analysis project Ga0098074, IMG submission 75064) | Marine viral communities from the Gulf of Mexico - 32_GoM_OMZ_CsCl metaG | ecosystem: Environmental > Aquatic > Marine > Oceanic | place: Atlantic Ocean: Gulf of Mexico | collected 2015-07-12
AGGTGCTGGTAGAGAATCGGGTCGCCACCACCGGCCGGATCGAAGAACGTCGTACCGAAGTTACGATCGGTAATCAGCATGGTGATCGCTGCAGCAAGAACCGGGAGGGCCAGCAGCAGCAGGAAGGCGGTAACCAGAACCGACCACACGAACAGCGGCATCTTGTGCAGGGTCATGCCCGGCGCACGCATGTTGAAGATGGTGGTGATGAAGTTGGTCGCGCCAAGGATCGAACCGGCACCGGCAAGGTGCAGCGAGAAGATCGCGAAATCGACTGCAGGCCCCTGCGAGCCGGTGGTCGAAAGCGGCGCATAGACGGTCCAGCCCGTGCCTGCGCCCGGCCCCGTACCGCCCGGCACGAAGAGCGAGAACAGCAGCGAGACGAAGCCGGCGACGGTCAGCCAGAAGCTGACGTTGTTCATGCGCGGGAAGGCCATGTCGGGCGCGCCGATCATCAGCGGCACGAACCAGTTGCCGAAGCCGCCGATCATGGCGGGCATGACCATGAAGAAGACCATGATCAGGCCGTGGGCGGTGATGAACACGTTCCACATGTGCAGCGAGGTATCGAAGTCCGACGTGCCGCCCATGAATTCGGCCCACCACTGCAGATACTGGATGCCGGGCTCGGCCAGTTCCAGACGCATGATGCCCGAAATCGCACCACCCACGATCCCCGCGATAATCGCGAAAATCAGGTAGAGCGTCCCGATGTCCTTGTGGTTGGTGGACATGAACCACCGCGCGAAGAACCCGGGCACATGATGGTCGTCATGCGCATGGTCTTCGGTGTGGGCCTGGAAGCTGTCGGCGGTGGTAGCCATCGTGCTATACTCTCGAGCTAAACGTAAATCTTAGACGGTCGGGGCTGCGCCGGCACCGGCGGCACCGGGAACCGCGCTTTCGGGTTCCTGCAGGGGCGCGGCGGCCGGATCGGCTGCGATACCGGTATCGGCTGCACCTGCGATCGTCCCGCCCTGGGCAAGCACCCATGCGTTGTACTGGTCCATCGGCAGCGCCTCGACCGCGATCGGCATGTAACCGTGACGCGCGCCGCAAAGCTCCGAACACTGGCCGTAATAGACGCCGGGTTCGTCGATCTGGAGGATCTTCTCGTTCAGGCGACCGGGAATGGCGTCGAGCTTGAACCACAGGCTGGGCACGGCGAACGAGTGGATCACGTCGGCAGCGGTCGTCTGGAAACGGACCGGGACGCCCGCCGGCACGACCATGCGATTGTCGACCGCGAGCTGGTGCGGTTCGCCCCGCGCAGCGGCCTCTTCCTCGGTCAGCATGTTCGAGACGACTTCGAAATCGCCATTGTCGGGATAAGCGTAGCCCCAGTACCACTGGTAACCGATCGCCTTGACGGTGATCGCATCCTTCGGCGGCGACTGGTATTGCGCACTCAGCAGGCCGATCGACGGCACGGCGATACCCAGCAGGATCAGCGCGGGAACCACGGTCCAGATAACTTCGATCGTGGTGTTGTGGCTGGTCTTCGACGGCACCGGATTGGCGCGCTTGTTGAAGCGCAGGATGACGTAGACGAACAGCGCCAGCACGAAGAGGCTGATCAGCGCCATGACCCAGACGAGGCCGATATGCAGCGCATTGGCCTGCTGGCCGATGGGCGAGAACTGGTCCTGCACATCGATGCCCGCAGCCACCGGCATACCCTTGCCTTCGGTCGGCTTCATCGGGACGTAGGCGCTCGAACCGGCGGCCACGTCTTCGTTCGAGGCATCGGCAGCCACGGCCGGATCGACAGCTTCGAGCTGTGCGGTAGCCGCATCCTGCGCGACCGCGCCCGGTGCACCGAAGGCCAGCGTAGCGGCCATGGCCAGGCTGGCTGCGATCCGTTGGAACCCGTTGAGGGAGCCGAGAATTTTCATCGTCTTGGCACTCTTTCGTGTCGTGTCTCGATACGGGCCCGCCGGCGCAGTCAAATCCCGCCTGCATGGCGGAAACGCCCTCGTTTTGGGCCCGATTGCGCCCGCCTATAGGCAGGGAATGCAGATGCCTCAAGCGGGTGGCCGATAAAAATGTGCAACCAGCTTTGCCTCTTGCGCAATCGGGCGCGAGGCGCTTTGGACCGATGCATCATGACCGAAGAAGAAATCCTCCACGAATTCCGCGCCAGCGAAGCCCTGCTCGAAGGCCATTTCAAACTGTCGAGCGGGAGGCACAGCGGCCACTATCTGCAATGCGCACGCGTGCTGATGAACCCCGATCGCGCCGGGCGGCTGGCGTTTGCGCTGGCGCAGAAGATCCCGCGCGAAACACGGAGCCAGATCGATGTCGTGATCAGCCCGGCGATGGGCGGCATCATCATCGGCCAGGAAATGGGCCGCGCGCTGGGCAAGGACGCGATGTTCCTCGAACGGCCCGATGGCGAATTCCACTTGCGGCGCGGGTTCCGGCTCGAGCCCGGGGCCAAGGTGCTGATGGTCGAGGATGTGGTCACCACCGGCCTGTCGAGCCGCGAGGCGATTGCCGCGGTTGCGCGCGAAGGCGGCGAGGTGGTCGCCGAAGTCGCCCTGATCGATCGCAGCAATGGCACGGCCGAACTCGGCGTGCCGTTCTATCCCCTGATCGACATCAATTTCCCGACCTATGCCGATGACGAGCTGCCCGAGGAACTGGCGGCCATCCCCGTGACCAAGCCGGGGAGCCGCAAGGCGTGAGCGAACGGCTGCGCCTCGGGGTCAATATCGACCACGTCGCCACGATCCGCAACGCACGCGGCGGCGATCATCCGGACCCGGTGCGCGCGGCCGAGATCGTAGCCGCGGTCGGCGGCGACGGGATTACCGCCCACTTGCGCGAAGACCGGAGGCATATCCGCGACGACGATCTCGAACGGATCCAGAAGGCTACCGATCTGCCGCTGAACCTCGAAATGGCAGGTACGGAAGAGATGCTGGCGATCGCGCTTGCGCACAAGCCGCATGCCGCCTGTATCGTGCCCGAGAAACGCGAGGAACGCACCACCGAGGGCGGGCTCGATGCGGCCGGCCTGCACAACCAGCTTGCGCCGATCGTGTGGAAGCTGGCCGACCACGGCATTCGCGTGTCGCTGTTCATCGAGGCAGACGAACGCCAGCTCGAAGCAGCGCAGCGGCTGCGTTCGGCAGTGGTCGAATTCCACACCGGCGAATATGCCCATGCCGGCCTCGACGGCGACAGCGAGCGCGCCGCGCGCGAACTCGAACGGATCGCCCGCATGTCGAGACTCGCCCGCGAAATGGGTATCGAACCCCATGCCGGCCACGGTCTCACCTACGAGAATGTAAAGCCCATCGCCGCCATCCCTGAACTCGCCGAACTCAACATCGGCCACTATCTGGTGGGCGAAGCGGTCTTCGTCGGACTGGAAGCCGCGGTCCGGCGGATGCGCGACCTGATGGACGAAGCACGCGCATGATCATCGGCCTCGGTTCCGACCTCTGCAATATCGAGCGCATCCAGAACTCGCTCGACCGGTTTGGCGAACGGTTCGAAAACCGCGTCTTCACCGAGATCGAACGTGCCAAGGCGCGGCGGCGCCCGTTCACCATCGCGGGTACCTATGCCAAGCGCTTTGCCGCCAAGGAGGCGTTCTCCAAGGCGGTCGGCACCGGGTTTCGCCGCGGGGTCTTCATGAAGGACATCGGCGTGGTCAACGCGCGCTCGGGCGCTCCGACGCTGTCGCTGACCGGGGGCGCGGCGATCGTGCTTGCGGAAATGGTGCCGCCCGGCCATGAGACGCGCATTCATCTTACCCTCACTGACGACCATCCATGGGCGCAGGCCTACGTCATCATCGAGGCCCTCCCCCAGTGACCAGCGGCACGGCAGCAGTGAAAACCAAAACCGACACATCCGACGACAAGGTCGACTGGATCGCCGAAATCCGCGGGCTGGCCGTGATGCTGCTCGCGGTGTTCGCCTTTCACAGCTTCATCGCCAAACCGTTCTACATCCCGTCGGAATCGATGATGCCGAACCTGCTGGTGGGCGACCGGCTGGTGGTGAGCAAATATCCCTATGGCTGGAACTGGAGCTCGGTCAGCTTCCACCTCGCCCCGCGGGGCGACTGGCGGGTGATGGGATCGACACCCGAATATGGCGATATCGTCATTCCCGTGCATCCCGAACGCGACGAGGATTACATCAAGCGCGTGGTAGCGTTGCCGGGCGACCGGATTGCGGTCCAGAACGGGCGCATCATCCTCAACGGCGCACCGGTGGAACAGAAGGTCGAGCCCGCGATCGCACTGCCGCTCGACGCCAATTCGCGCTGCGACGGCTTTGGGTTCGACGATTTCCGCGCGCAGAACGCTGCGGGGGACGACGTCTGCCGAGTACCGGTCCTGCGCGAGACGCTGCCCAATGGCGCCACCTATCTGGTGATCGACCACCAGAACCAGCAACTCGATAATTTTGCCGAGATCACGATTCCCGAAGGTCATGTCTTCGTGATGGGCGATAACCGTGATCACTCCTCCGACAGCCGCGAACTTGCGCATCCGCAAGGCCTGCTGGGCCCCGTTCCGCTGGAGAATATCGGCGGGCGCGCGGAATTCATCACCTTCTCGCTCGACGGCACGACCTCGCTCAATCCAGTGACCTGGTGGACGAGCCTGCGCGAAGGCCGCGCGTGGTCCACCCTGCGCCCGGCGATCGCGGAACGAAAACCCGCTGCCGAGCGCTAGGGTCCTGACCACACAGGGGAAGCGTATGGCCGACGACACGCAGGATTTCCGCGACAACGATCTCGGTACCAGCCCTTCGCGGATCGACGATCCACGCATTCGCCACGAAGTCTCGCGCGCGATGGTCTGGGTCGGCATCGTCGGTGCCGCCGTGCTCGCGGTGTGGATCGCGCGGCCGCTGCTGGTGATTTTCGGCGCGATGGTGTTCGCCTCGATGATCGAGGGCGGCGCGCGCCTGCTTGCCCGCGTCCTGCCGATCGCCCGCGTTTGGCGCGTCGCCATCGTGCTGGCGGGAACGCTCGCCTTCCTGGTGTGGCTCGGTTATTTCGCCGGCTCGACCATTTCGCAGGAAGCTGCGCAATTTCCCGCCATCATCGAACGCCAGATCAACGAGCTGTTCGCCTGGGCCCGTACGCAGGGGTTCGCGATCGAAGAGGCGCGGCTGCAGAACTATCTCGGCAATATCGGCAGCGGCATCAGCACCGTCACCCGGGCCCTGGGCGGGATACTCGGCGGGGCGGCGACGATCCTGCTGATCTTGGTCATCGGGATCTATGTCGCGGTCGATCCGCAGCTTTACGAACGCGGCGTTGCCTGGATGCTGCCGCGCGAACACCGCGACCGATTCTATGTCACGGCGTCGAAGATGGGCAGCACCATGCGGCGGCTGATGGCCGGGCGCCTGCTTGGCATGGTCGTGGAAGCGGTGTTCACCTACATCATGCTGGCCTGGGTCGCGCCGCTGATCGGAATCGGCGCAGTGCCGATGGCCGCGCTGCTGGCGATCCTTACCGGCCTGCTTGCCTTCGTCCCCAATCTCGGAGCGATCATCTCGGGCGCGTTGATGGTGCTGGTCGGGTTCTCGGGCGGGGTGGAGATGGGGATCTACACCATCGCGGTCTATTTCTTCGTCCAGAATTTCGACGGCTATGTCGTCATCCCGATGATCGCCAAGAAAACGGTCGATCTGGCGCCCGCGCTGGTGCTGGCATTCCAGCTGATCATGGGAATCCTGTTCGGCATCCTCGGCCTGTTCCTGGCCGACCCCCTGCTCGCGATGATCAAGGTCGCGCTCGAACGCAGGGCCGAGAGGACCAACGGCGAAAAACGTGGAGAGGAAGCCGTAAATGGCACGTAAGTTCCTGTATTTTATAGCCGTATGCATCGTTCTCGTGATCGTCGGATCGATTGCGCTGACCATCTGGTCGCGCGAGGCGACCGAGATCGCCTTCGTTCCGCGCGGCGAATTCGTCGAGCAGGACCCGCTCGCCGCCAACGCCTACCAGGACCCGCAGATGTGGTATTCGCGGCCCGGACTGGGCACGGGCGACCCGGCGCGCTACCAGCCGGCGATCGCCGAGACCGCACCCGATCCGGCGGCCCGCGCGCCCTCGCCCGATGCGCCCGCCGCCGAACAGAGCCTCGACCGGAATGATCCGCTCGCCACCACGGGTTCGGTCACCGGCGAACCGGCCGATCCGCAGGCATTGCCCGAATTCGCCGTCTTCTTCGTCCCGCCGACCAGCTATATCCAGGCGGGCGGCGACTGGAACGCGGCGCTGGGCGACGCGACGACTGACAACCGTGCCCGCCTGTTCCTGCGCGGGCTTGCCAGCCCCTTCAACCGCGCCGACGAGATCTGGGCTCCCAAGTACCGGCAGGCCGCGGCGGGGGCCTTCCTGACCGACCGACCCGAAGCGCAGCAGGCAATCGATGCTGCCTATGCAGATGTTGCGCAGGCGTTCGACTATTTCCTCGACAGCATCGCTGCCGACAAGCCGATCGTGCTCGCCGGGCATAGCCAGGGCGCCTCGCATATCCTGCGGCTGCTGCAGGAAAAGGTGGCGGGCACGCCGGTCGCAGAACGGGTTGCCGCGGTCTATGCGCCCGGCTGGCCGATTTCGGTCGAACACGATCTGCCCGTCCTGCCGTTCCCCGCCTGCGCCGCACCCGGGCAGCCGCAATGCCTGCTGGCGTGGTCGGCCTTTTCCGACGACGGCGATGCGGACATGATCATGCGGCGTTACGAAGCGACCGTCGGCTATGACGGCGAGCCGCGAGGCGACGGGCCGATCCTGTGTGTCAATCCGATCACCGGAGGCGCCAATGGCGCTGCGCCCGCCAGCGCCAATCTGGGGACGCTGGTCCCCGACGACACGCTGTCGAAGGGCGAACTGGTGACCGGTGCGGTGCCCGCGCGCTGCGGCGATAACGGCCTGCTGTATATCGGCGACCCGCCCGAGCTGGGTCAGGGCGTGCTGCCGGGCGGCAATTACCACGTCTACGATATTCCGCTGTTCTGGAAGAATGTGCAGGAGGACGTCATCGCACGGGTGAGAGCATGGGCGACGGCACGGGCCTCGTAAGCGACAACGCGCTCGATTACGGCGATGCGCTGCCCGATGGCGGCGCCTTGCTCGGGCTGGATCTGGGCACGAAGACCATCGGGGTCGCGACATGCGATGCCGGATGGCGATACGCGACTGCCGGAAAGACGCTCCCCCGCAGCAAGTTCAGCAAGGATTGCGGTGCCTTGCGCAAACTGGTTGCCGAACGCTCGATTGCCGGCGTGGTGATCGGTCTGCCGCGCAACATGGATGGCAGCGAAGGGCCCCGCGCACAGGCCAGCCGTGCCTATGCCCGCAATCTGGCGGAAGCGCTCGACCTGCCGGTCTTGCTGTGGGATGAGCGTTGGTCCTCCGCCAGCGCCGAAGCGGCGATGATCGGGCAGGACATGAGCCGCGCCAAGCGCGCGGCGCGGATCGACAGCCATGCCGCGGCCGTGATCCTGCAAGGCGCGATCGATACGCTGTCGGGCGGCGGTTTCTAGCGATTGGCTGAAAACGCGCAGGACCCCGTTCGGCACAGGCACGGCCGCCGGTTCACGGTTCGAGCGCGGCGCGCTGCTGGCGGGCTTCCTGCGCGACCATCAGATTGCCTGCCGCCTCTGCCTCGCGCCAAAGCGCATCGCGGTGGTTGTCGTCCGCCATGCGCGCCGCTCGCGCCTCGAAACAGGCGAGCCGCATGCGGCCGCTGGGATGATGGCGGCCGAACTGCTGCGCCAGGTCGAGCGCTTCGTCCCCGCCCAGCGCGACGGCGCAGCGCAGGAATGTCTCGCTGGCACCGGGATTGAGAACCCCCGTCACGCGGTGCCGCTGCAGATCGAAACCATATTGGTCATACCAGCCCTGCCCCGCATGCATATGCATCAGATTAAGCGACACCGAAGTCGTCTCGGGCGGATATTGCGCATGCACATCGCGGTGGGCGCGGTAATGGAGCAGCCGCCCTTCATGCAGCGTGCTGGATTCGACGAACCGCAGCGCAGCGCGTTCGCCCCTCCAGCCGGCGATCTCGCGATAGTCGATCTCGAAATATTCGCTGCGATAGCCTGGGCCGAAATAGCCCATGGTGAGGAAATCGAAATTGTGGTCGTGCGCGGTGCCATAATCGAAGCTGCCGGCCCCGCTCGCGCGGAAGCAGCTTTCGCCTTCCCCCGGCCAGATATTGGCGCGAAGGAAGCTTCCCCCGCTCGGCGCCGACAGGACGATCACCTGCGGGCCATAGGCGGCCTCTGCTAGCGTATCGCGATACGCCTCCCGCAACTGCGCGATCAGCAGATCGCCGAGGAAATTGCGGTTGTTGCCCAGCCGTTCCAGACTGGCGGCGGCATCGAGCAGGCTGGTTTCATCCTGCGGATCGAACCCCTGCGCCACTGCTTCGACCGTTTCTTCGAGCGTGGCCGCGCCGTCCTGCGTATTCGCAATCACGCGGGGCATAGGGCGTGCCCCTTCCTGTCCAGCTGCGGATAGGCCGCAGCCAGCTGCGCTCGCAAGCTCGACGCGGGACCGGACAGCGGGTCCGCGCGATCCGCTGCCATCCGCTCGAGCGCGACCACGCCAATGGCGCTGTCGAGCGCGAGGCATTCGCGAAGCGCCTGCCAGCGCAGATGGGGGCTCCCCGCCAGCGTCGCCTGCGCAAGCGCCGGTGCGGCATCTGCGCGACGCATCCGGCCCAGCAGCGCGAACATCAGCTCCTGTCGGCTCTCGCTGCGATCACCATGCGCACGGTGCAGCAGCTTGCCGCTGGAAATGGCGAACTGGCGCGTCGGAAGCGGCCTCGCCGCAGTCCTTACCAGCCGCAGCATGACCAGCGGGCGGTGCACATGGCGCAGGATCCGCGCCTGCCGATGGCCCGCGAGTATCATCCGTGCACCGGATGCGGCGCGTTTTGCGGTGCGCCCGATCCTGGCGTGCGATCCGTTCTCCGAGCGGATTTCCAGCAGTTCGACTTCGGCCATCCCGCCGATCACCAGCTCGTGCCGCTCGGCATCGGGGAAAGCCGCAACATCGCAGCGTCCCGCCTCCGGCGCGCATTCGTGCACCGCCAAGCCAAGCGTCACCTGTCCCCGCCCCGCCAGTTCGAGCGAATGGAAACCCCGCGCCGACTGGTGCCGCATGCCCAGTTCGACCAGCGGGAAACGGCGCTGCAGCGCGGTCAATTGCGCGATATACGGGCGTAGGAATGCGCGGGCAGCCGGCTCGCTGGCGAGCGCGTCCGCAAGCGCAGGACAATCCGCCAGGTCATCGCCCTCCGCATAACGGTCGAGCGCCGCCAGGACGCCGCGAACGGTTTCGTCGCTGCGGCACCGCCGCACCGCACGCGTAGCTGCCTGGCGCATGACCTGCTGCATCCCATCGTCGGCACGCAGCCCGGCAATCCGCGGATCGACCAGCATCCCCCCACCCCCTTAGAGCAGCATATCGACCATCATGTGATCGAAGAGATAGATCATCACGCTGACGACCGTATCGCCTCCGCCCGATGCGGGAATGCTTCCGAAAACCCCCATTGCGGTGTCGAGTTCGGGCAGGCTTTCGAGGTCGATCTTGGGAAATTCCATGCGTGTCTCCATCCATGCAGCGGACCGTGTGAGGATCACCCGATCTGCAGGAACGGAAGCTGGCGCATTGCGGTGAGCGGTTGAAATTAAAAGATTGTAAGACCGCCAGCGGCCCGGCTATCGCAGCGCCAGATGAGCGAACAGCCGCGAAAATTCGATCCGTCCAAGGCGACGTCCTTCTTCACTGGACGCGGCCATCCCGGATGGCTGGGGCTGCAATATTCCGACCATGGCGACGATTGGGTCGAACTCGAACTGCCCTGGCGCGAAGACCTGCTGGGCGAAGAAGGCCAGCGCGTGCTCGCATCGGGCCCGATCCTCAGCCTGATGGACATGGCCAGCGGCATGGCGATCTGGCGCGCGATGGACGAATTTTCGGCGATTGCAACGCTCGACCTGCGGGTCGATTACGTGCGCCCCGCGCGCGAGGGGGCGAGCGTTTTCGGCCGGTCGCAATGCTATCGCCTCACCCGCAGCGCGGCGTTCGTCCGGGGCCTCGCGCATGATGGCGATGCCGGCGACCCGGTGGCGCATATCCAAGCGGTCTTCATGAAGATCGCATCGACGGCGAGGCTGTGAACATGGCGGACATTCCCGACATCGATGCGCTGACACCCTATGCCCGTTCGCTCGGTATCGCGCTGGAAAGCTGGGAAGACGGCATCCCGATCCTGTCGGTGCCGTTCGACGAATTGGTCGAGGGCCGGCCCGATCACTACCACGGCGGCGCGACCGGCGGCCTGCTCGAAACCGCGGGCTATGCCGTGCTACGCGCAGAGCTCGCACGGCAACAGCGCGCGGCGATTCTAAAACCCATCAATATCACCGTGCAGTATCTCGCTGCCGGGAAAAGCCGGACGAGCTATGCTGCGGGGCGCATCACCAAGCTGGGCAGGCGCAGCGCGAACCTCACCGTCGAGGCGTGGCAGGGCGATCGCAGCCGTCCGATAGCAACCGCTGTGATGAACGTCCTGATGGCCGAGCCTGGCAGCTAATTACGCGCATCCTCCAGCTCGCGAAGCCGCTCGTCGCGCCGTTCGCGAATGGCTTCGTAGCGACGTTCGTCCGCCCGTCGCCGCGCTTCCTCGATCGCCGCTTCGTCCACTGCAACACCCTGGTCGCCGATGCTGATGTCGACGGGTATGCCGTCGATCTCGGTCGAGAGAATGGCTTCGCCATCGCGGATGCGCAGCCGCGAATTGCCGTCGCCGAGCGGAATGTCGCCCAGGTCTGGCACGTCGAGCGGTTCGATCGGTCCGCCCGGATCGGTCTGTTCTCGCGGGGCCGGCTGGCTTTGCGCAGGCGCGGCGTTCAGCGCCCGGTTCATGAAGTCGCGCCAGATGCGCGCGGGCAGGCCGCCACCGCTGATCGCGCCTGCAAGCGGCGAATTGTCGTCATTGCCGATCCATACGCCGACCACCAGATCGCCCGCATAGCCGACGAACACCGCATCGCGGTTGTTCTGCGTGGTTCCGGTCTTGCCGAAATTGGGGCCGCGCAGCATCGCCGCCCGGCCGGTGCCCGAATTGATCGCCGAACGCAGCATCTGTTCCATGTCCGACTGCGTCGAGGATGACAGGCTCGAGGGGCCGTCCCACAGGTTTTCGAAGAAGCCGCGTTCCTCGCGCGCAAAGGCATGCGGTTCGACAGGCAGCGCATTGGCGGCCACCCCGGCATAGGCGGAGGTGAGTTCGAGCAGCGTCATCGTCGAAGTGCCCAACGCCAGGCTTGGGTCGCCCTTCGCCAGCGGCGAGGTGACGCCCAGATCGCGTGCGGTAGCGATGACCTTCTCGCTGCCGACTTCGCCCAGCAACCGCACCGCAGCGACATTGCTCGACTGCGCAAAGGCCTGCTCCAGCGTGAGGCTCTCCGAATAGCTTCCGCGCGCATTCTGAGGGCGGTAACTGCCCTCGGCAATCTCGGTGTTGGCGATCCTGTCGTCGGGATCCCACCCGGCGCGCAGCGCTGCCAGATAGACGAACAACTTGAAGGTCGACCCCGGCTGTCGCTTGGCCTGCGTCACCCGGTTGAACGGGGATTTCGCGTAATCCTTGCCGCCGATCATCGCCACCACCTCGCCATTGCGGCGCATCGCCACCAGCGCGACCTGCGCTTCGCCCAGCGGGGCAGCAGCGGTCACCTGCCGGGCGATGTTCTGCAGGCGGCTGTCGAGCGTCGTGGTCAACGTCTGGCGCGCATAGCCCTGCTCGGTCAGCGCGCGCGCCTCGGGGAGCGCCCAGTCGGCGAAATAGGTCCCGGTGGGCAAGTCGTTGCGCGTCCGCACGTCGAGCGCGGGCGGCTTCATCGCGCGCGCTTCCGCCGTGGTCAGATAGCCGGCGTCGACCATCGATTGCACGACGATCCGCATGCGCCGTTCGGCGCGGTCGTAATGCCTTGTCGGGGCATAGGCGCTGGGCGCCTGAAGCAGACCCGCGAGCATCGCGGCCTGGTTGGGTTTGAGGTTTTCCGGCTTGCGGTAGAAATAGTGCAGGCTGGCTGCACGTAGCCCGTACACATTGTCGCCGAAATAGGCGTTGGACAGGTAGCGGCCGAGGATCTCGTCCTTGGTCAGCCAGCCTTCGAGCCAGAAGGCAATCAACGCCTCGCGCGCCTTCCGCGTCAACGTGCGTTCAGGGGTCAGGAAAGTGAATTTCGCCAATTGCTGCGTGATCGTGCTGCCACCGCCGGTGCCCGTCAGCGCCGCGCGTGCGATACCGCGCGGATCGACACCCCAGTGCGAATAGAACCGCCGGTCCTCGGTCGCCAGGAACGCCTCGATCACATACGGCGGAAGTGCCGATACGGTGACCGGTTCGTCGGTGATCGCCCCGTTGCGCGCGATCGGCGTCCCGTCCGCCGCGAGCAGCGTGATCTGCGGGGCCGCGATCGGCTCGAGCGACTTGGACAGCGGCGCGGTGATTGCGAGCCACGCGGCGAGCACGATGAACAGGGCAAGGATGGCAGCGAGGATGCGCAGCGCCCACCAGCGCTTGCGCCGGCCGGTCCAGTGCTCGCGCTGCCACCAGCGCGTGCGCTTCTTTTCTTCGGCATCCAGCGCGCTGTCGAGCCGATCGAGCCGGCTGTCCCAATCGTCGTAATCGAGCGCATCATGCGTCGCGTAATATCCACGATGCCCCGGTGGATCGGGCAGCGGCCCGGGCTTGCGCCGGAAGGAATCGAATATGCCCATCGCCTGCTGTATTAACTTAACAATACAGCGATGGATAGGGGAGCGCGGATTAACCCCGCTTTACGCAGATTTTCCAACCACGCTCTCGGGCAGGTCGTCGCCGAACACGCGCTGGTAGTATTCGGCCACCAGCATGCGCTCTTCCTCGTCGCATTTGTTGAGGAAGGACAGGCGGAAGGAGAAGCCGACATCCTTGAAGATGGCGTAGTTCTGCGCCCAGGTGATCACTGTCCGCGGGCTCATCACCGTGGAGATATCGCCATTGATGAAGCCCTGCCGCGACAGATCGGCGACCTTGATCATGTCGGCGAGGACCTTGCGATCGATATCGGGGTTCTTCGCCTCGACGATCTTCTGCTCGGTTTCGGCGGGCAGGTAGTTGAGGCCGACAACGATGTTCCAGCGGTCCATCTGGCCCTGGTTTATTTGCTGCGTACCGTGATAGAGACCCGAGGTATCGCCCAGCCCGACCGTGTTGGCGGTGGCGAACAGGCGGAAATTGGCATCGGGCCGGATCACGCGGTTCTGGTCGAGCAGCGTCAGCTTGCCCTGCTGTTCGAGCACGCGCTGGATCACGAACATCACATCGGGGCGGCCCGCGTCATATTCGTCGAACACCAGCGCCACCGGATGCTGCAGCGCCCACGGCAGCAGGCCTTCGCGGAATTCAGTGACCTGCAAGCCGTCACGCAGCACGATGGCGTCGCGCCCGACAAGGTCGATCCGGCTGATATGCGCATCGAGGTTGATACGGATGCACGGCCAGTTGAGCCGCGCGGCGACCTGTTCGATATGCGTCGATTTGCCCGTGCCGTGATAGCCCTGCACCATCACGCGGCGGTCGTGCGCAAAGCCCGCGAGAATCGCCAGCGTCGTGTCCGGGTCGAACACGTAGGATTCGTCGAGGTCGGGCGTGCGCTCGTCCGGCTTGGAGAAGGCGGGCACCTGCCAGTCGATATCGATCCCGAAGGTTTCGCGCACGTCGACGGTGGTGTCGGGCGCGGGAAGCACGGTCTTGGCGGAAGCGTCGAAGCTCTTGTCGGTCATATCGTTCATCGCGTGTGGCGGGGTAGCGGGATGGATAGGTAGCTGCAAGCAACGAAATTGCACCCCGGCCCAAGCATCCCTCGACTCCCCTTGCAAGCGGTCGCATAGTCGCGCCGATGCCGCCGATCCCCTTGTCCGAACGCCTGCGCCTCAAGCTCGTCGAGCAGGTGCGCGGCGTGTTCAACGATGTCGAGAGCGGGCAGCAGCCGGTCCCGCCGTCGGACGAGGCACTGTTCGCCAGGGACACGCCGATCCGGATGGTCCATGCCGATATCGTGGCGATGATGGTTGGCGGGATTCGCGGCCTGCTGCTGCAGATGCTGCATCCGCATGCACTGCAGGGCGTGCTCGACCATTCGAACTTTCGCAGCGACATGCATGGGCGGCTGCGCCGGACTGCACGGTTCATCGCGGTGACGACCTTCGGCCACCGGGACGATGCGCAGGCGGCGATCGACCGCGTCAACCGCATCCACGCAGCAGTCGGCGGGACATTGCCCGACGGATCGCCCTATTCCGCCAGCGATCCGCGCGTGCTGGCATGGGTGCATGTGGCCGAAGCGACCAGCTTCCTTGCCGCCTATCTGCGCCATGTGCGGCCCAATATGCCGGGCGCCGAACAGGACGAATACTATCGCCAGTTCGCCGTGATTGCGGTGGCTCTGGGCGCCGACCCGGTGCCGACCAACCGCGCCGAGGCCGAAGCGATCTTTCGCGAATTGCGCAGCGATCTGGCCGCATCGACGGCAGCGCGCGAGGTTGCCGATCTCGTGCTTACTCAACGACCAAAAGGCGCCCCGCCCGCGGTGCAGGCTCTGCTCGGCGCCGAAGCGGTGGCGCTGCTGCCTCCCTTTGCGCGCTCGATGCTCGGTCTCGAACGGCCCGGGCTGGCGGCGATCCCCGCGCGCGCGGCGACCTGGGGCATGGGAAAGACGCTGCGCTGGGCGTTTCGCCAGACCTGATCGCTGCCCGCCATCCGACTGGCCGGCAAGCCTACTTCGCACCCGAGACGAATGCGCCCGATTTGCGCAGCAGTTGGTAGGCTTCGACCACGCGGTTGAGGCGGACTTCGTGCTGGCGATCGCCGCCGTTGCGGTCGGGGTGGTAGCGACGCACGAGTTCGGAATAGCGGCGGCGCAGACCGCGCAGATCGACTTCGAGGCCCAGACCCATGGTTTCAAGCGCCTTGGCCTCGGCCGTGCTGAACCGGCCATCCATTGCCATTTCGGCTTCGCGGCGCGCGCGGCTCTTGATACCGCTGGCGCGCGCGGAGATCGCGTCGAGTGGATCGGTGAAGTCGGACCAGCGCGGCATGCCGTCGACCCCGCCGGTCGGACGGAAACTGGGACTTTCGGTGCGCCAGCCCGCACCCGGCGCCTGCGCGGCGAAGATTTCCTCGGCGCTCATGCCCTCGAACCAGTCATAGCCGGCATTGAATTCGCGCACGTGGTCGAGACACAGCCAGCGCCATTCGGCCGGGCCATCGAAACCATGGCTCTGCCCGCTGGGTGCGCGGAACTCGCCGGGCTCCTCGCATGTGGGGTGGGCGCAGACCCGGCCGGTGCCTGCGTATTGTCCGTGAAACTTTGTCTGGCGCATTCGTTCTAGGATGGGGAGCGAATTGCGCTAAGAAAACCCCCGAGAGGAGAAACCTACCCGTGACAGGATCCGTGCAGCAGGAAATGGAGCGCCTATTGACCGCGGCCTTCGCGCCGACCCGGCTCGAGGTAATCAACGACAGCGCGAAGCATGCCGGCCACTCGGGCGACGATGGCAGCGGCGAATCGCATTTCACCGTAGTGATCGAAGCCGCCGCCTTTGCCGACCAGAGCCGACTCGAACGCCAGCGGATGGTGAACCGGGCGCTTGGCGACATCCCGGGCGAACGCGTCCACGCGCTGGCCATCCAGGCCTCGGCCCCAACCAGCTAGGAGGTTCGCGAAGATGAGCCAGATCGACCAGGTCCTTGTCCCGACTACGCACGATCTCGGCCAGTTTACGGTCCGCCGCGTGCTGCCCGCGCGCCAGCGCAGCATGGTCGGGCCATTCATCTTTGTCGACCAGTTCGGCCCCGCGCAGCTCGATCTTGGCGCGGGCATGGATGTCCGCCCGCACCCGCACATCAATCTTGCCACGGTGACCTGGCTGTTCGAAGGCGCGATCGACCACCGCGACAGCCTCGGTACGTTTTCGACCATCCGCCCCGGACAGGTCAATCTGATGACCGCCGGGCGCGGCATCGTCCATTCGGAACGCTCGCCCGATGCGGAACGCAGGGGAGGACCGAAACTGTACGGTATGCAGACCTGGCTGGCGCTGCCCGACGGGCGCGAGGAGATCGATCCCGCCTTCGAAGCGATTACCGAACTGCCGGTGATCGAGGACGGGCGCGCAACGGCGATCATCATCATGGGCGAACTGTGGGGCGAAAGCGCGCCGACGACGACCCACGCAGCGACGATCTATGCCGAAATCGTGCTGGGCGCGGGCGGCGCGATCCCGCTTGAAGACGACGCCGACGAACGCGCGGTCATGCTGGTCGGCGGCGACGCGAGCGTCGATGGCCACGCGCTGAAGGAATTCGAGCTCGCCGTGCTCCAGCCCGGACGCGACATGACGCTGGCAAGCAAGGGCGGCGCCCGGGTCATGCTGCTCGGCGGCGAGGCATTTGCAACCGAGCGCCATGCCTGGTGGAATTTCGTCAGTTCGAGCCGCGACCGGATCGAACAGGCCAAGGAAGACTGGCGCGAACAGCGCTTCGACAAGGTCCCGGGTGACGAGGAGGAACGGATCCCGCTCCCCGAAGGCGCGCCGAAGACCGTAACCTATCCTTGAGGGGGGAGAATGATGAGTTTCGAAGGCAAGACGGCTTGGATCACGGGCGCGAGCAGCGGCATTGGCGCGGCGCTCGCGCGTGAATGGGCGGCACGCGGCGCGCGGATCATCCTGTCGGGCCGCGACGAGGCGCGGCTGACGCAGGTTGCCGACGGGATAGACGGCGAAACGCTGATCCTCCCCTTCGACGTGCGCGACGAGGCCGCGATGAAAGCCGCAACGCAGCAGGCGATCGACTGGCACGGCGGCGTGGACATCTTTATCGCCAATGCAGGTATTTCGCAGCGCAGTGCGGCGGTCGATACCGACATGGCGGTATACCGCGAGATCATCGATATCGACCTCACC
>Ga0098074_1000907_pt1 | contig 16971 bp, 16 predicted proteins | sample 32_taG_FD_75064 | JGI IMG/M metagenome (GOLD analysis project Ga0098074, IMG submission 75064) | Marine viral communities from the Gulf of Mexico - 32_GoM_OMZ_CsCl metaG | ecosystem: Environmental > Aquatic > Marine > Oceanic | place: Atlantic Ocean: Gulf of Mexico | collected 2015-07-12
CCGTTCCGGTTCACCGTCGTTGGGGCTAACGATGAAACAAAACGGGTTGGCTTCAAGATGATCTATACCTCGTTTGACCCAACTGTCGGGTTGTCCTACCATCCAACAATCGGCATCGGCAAAGACGATGTAATCTGATGTGCTAACCTCGATTGCGGCAAGATGGTTCGCGACGTGATATTTCCAAAAATGCGCCTGGTCGGTATTGCTCTTATACTGGCCACCGAGGTTGATACCCCACCGGATTAGAATCTCATCCAGATTATCAATTATTACCGTCTTTGTTTCAATGTCAAACGGTTCATAATCTGCCGGGTTACAAAGCTGATGCACCACGATTATTTGGTTAAAGTAGAATTCGTTGCTTTCAACCTGCCGCCGCAACTGGCCTGGCGCATGCAGCCGGTGGGCATCTTTGGCGCAGCAGAAAGTTGCGAAGTCAACAACGCTCACAATGTTACCTCATATTTTGTTTTTCCGACCAACGGCTGTAAAATGCCCGGAATCTTGAACGGTGTTGTTGTCCAGGTCCAATGTGGCTCCCTCAGAAACGCTTCCACGTCAAAATCCATCGGGTCTTGTAGGAAATGTAACGGGACTCTACGGTATAACGGCTCTGAATGGCCCCATAATTCGGCTTGTTGCTGAAATCGCCGCTGCCAATTGTCCCTAAAGCAGTTTGTGATATCCCACAAATACCCGGCTGTCTGATCTATCAATTGCGCCTCATCGTGCCGGGTCGTGGTATGACCCTCCTTGCTAACACTACCTTTTGGATATACCCGATGCACCGGCTCCGGATACCATTGGCATCGTTGAAAGTTCTGGGCCAATTGCAATCGCCAGACAGCCAAATCACAATTATTCACATCTATCTCGATTGCGATTTCCCGAATAAGCTCCCTGTCATAAATTTCATCGGCCTCGAAATGTACGATCACATCACCGCTACACTCGGTATGCAAGGCGTGCGCTGCGGCGAGGATGACCCCGGCATCGCTGCCCCATTGACCGTCAATAATTCGTACACCAAGCCGTTCTAACAATTTGCGGGTACCGTCATCGGATTGGCAATCTACGACTACGATCTCATCAACGTAATCACGAACGGACTCGATAGCCTCCATTATCGGATAGCCGCCGGCGATGGCATTGTAGATATAGGTAAAGCCGGATACTTTGTGTCTCATATCAAATCCATCTGTTCGGGTTTCATTTCTGCCGGTTCCGGTGGCAATATGAATAATGGTACTTTTGCGCCTTCTACACGACGCTGACTTAGTTTGCAATATTCCTGACTGATATCAATACCGATATATTGCCGGCCTTGTTCCTTTGCCATTTTTAGGGTCGTACCGCTGCCGCACATTGGATCAAGTACAACGTCACCGGGGTTGCTCCAAGATATGATGTGATCGCGGGCTAAAACCTCTGGGAATATGGCGGGGTGCTGATATGCCTGTTTGTCTTTTGTGACTTTTAAATATCCTGTACTATATTTCCATAGATTATTTCGCGAACTAACCGGGCCAATCATAAAACCATTTTTGGTATACTTTGTTGATCCATCTTTTTGACGTCGTTTTTGACGTCGAGTAAATTTATTTCTTGATTCCCCATATGTTTTTGTTATTCTATCCATAATAGGATTGTATGTTTTCGGTTTTCCTTTACAGAATATGAGCATATATTCAAATGCCTCCATATATCGCATCATATTAGGATTTTGGGCAGGATAACCATCCTTTTCGTAAATCATTGTATCAAGTAAATTAAAACCGCAATCCTCGACAAAGTATATCTTTTGTTTTGCAGTTGTAAGCGACTCACAAAAATCTTTTGTTTGATCTCCCACCACCCAAACCACAATCCCACCTAGTTTAGTCACCCTCCAAAGTTCGGCGGCTATCGGCTCAAAATCAAACGTATAACCGTTGTAATCACGCAAATTATCATAAGGTGGGGAGGTTACGGTCAAGTCGATATAGTCAGCCGGGAAACCTGCTAATACTTTGGTACAGTCACCGCAAATAATTTTATTCACCGCCACATCCCCACACTTTCTTCTACCGCCTGGCGCACCATCTTGCCGAATTGAAATTCATAGCACATTCGCTGTCTGGCTTTTAATGCCATCTCCTGCCATTGCTCATAATCGTTATCTAGTACCTGCTTGATCTTACCGGGCAAACCGTCATAGTCCGAGTAGATCATAAATTCCTCAGACCAGGGATAACTGTCATAAATAGTTTCGCTGATGATCGGCAGGCCGTAAGCCGCGAACAAAGCAAACCGAAGCGGCTCTTGAAACGGGTGATTATCCTGGTGAACGTTCACCGCGAACCTACTTAATTTCAGTATTTCATCCCGTTCGGGTGGCCAAGCATTCTGGCCAATCGTCTTTTTATTGAAATGCTTGTAAATGCCGGTACGTCTGGGGTTTTCATAACTCATATGACAGAATTTGTATTTCTTCTCTTCGCCCGGCTCGCCTAATTTTTCATCGCTGCCTAAGATTACAAACCTTAATGATGTCAATTCAGCTAATCGTTTATCAGATACCCAAACCTCATCAAGTTGTAGATTATACATCAAATCTCGGTTAGATTGTCCATATTTTCCGATTGAACCGGCTGATCCACTAGGCCGTTCCAGATTCCACAGGATCAAATGAGCATTGCGAACTTCATCTTTCTGGTTGTCAATGTGCGGCCTCCATTCTCCATTCATCGGAGTGGTGATAAAAACGCCTGGTTTCGTCACATCCACTTCATCCACATAAATGATTGGAAAACCGCTCAGTTCAACCAACTTGAAAAAATCGATATAGCTATCGTAATGATGCCGCGTTTTGACGAAAGTAATTTCTGTCATTCTTTATTTTTTCTCTCGATTATGTTATACTTTTATTACCCCGCTGGAGATAGTATCTCCAGCCCGACGCCCACCTTTGCAGGTGGGTCGTCTCTTTATGGGCTTATACTATTCAATCCGGTCCATCTCATAAAATGGATGCTGTCTCATAAGTTCCGGCAGTTTGCTCTTATCGAACGGTTCCGGCATCCACCAATTGTTATCATTCGTCGGGTGGCAGTCCTGCGCCGGTGGCCAAGCGTCCCACTTGTTCCACCAATCCGGCCGCATTTCTGCTTTGTGGCCGTGGATTTGCCACTTATACTCCATTACCTTGTTCGTCGTTGCATAACCGAAATGATAGATGTCGCCCAACTCTGCCGGGATATACCCCACCCCGGTATTGGGAGCGTGGCGTAGATCTATGATCCGAACCGGCCAATTATTGTCTTTGCAGGCGTAATCGAATGATCGCCAGAAATGCGAAAAGTTGATGAGCCAGTCGCGGGCGCTGTTCTGTTGCCACGCGTAATCGAGTGCCGCCCGTAATGTATTAGCCGACCAGACTTCATCATAATCGACCACCAGGACCATATCGGCCCCGTGTTGCTCGCAGATACCGACCGCCATATTCCGCTGCTTACCCTCATCCGTGATATTGGCTGTATCATGCCAGAAAATTTTGTAATCGGGATTATAGGCATAAGCCGCGGCCCTCAATTCATCCCGGCTATCTGGGGGTGCCGCGTCTGTCATCGTGCCGTGGCTAGGTGTTGGGGTATAGATGACGTGCAGTTTGTCAACGTGATCGTAGACAGAGCGCAAGGCATAGGATAGATAATCGGTGCCATAATGTAAGACGGTGTAACTTTGGATGTTCATTATTCTACCTTCTCCCGCGCCTCTCTAGCGCGTCTCTTGCGTTGTGCTTCTGCCCATTGCTGACTACCATTCGATGCCTTCTTCTTTTGCTTTCTCTCGAATGATTAGCTCAAGAATTGCAGTTTTGCTGACACCGTATCTTTTGGCAAGCACTTTCAATATCTCTAATGCTTCCCCAGATAAGGTAAAACTCGTTTTTTTTTCATACCGTCATTATACCACGTATCACGGTATTATTCAATTGTTAATATAATGGGGGGCAATGAAGCCCCCCACCATGCTACTATTTAACAGTCAATACAGCCTAGCAATCTACACAATCACCGTAAAGGGTCGGCGGAGTGGTCGTGCTACGGCCACCATCCTTTTCGTAGACCCTGCCCGTACCAGTTACATCAGGATACGGTTCCTGCAAGACATCGCAGCAGGCATTCTGGATGCGTCCACTCAACCACGGCGCTTTAGCGATCAACCGCGGTTTGGTATAGACCTGCACATCGAAACAGCCCCGACTATTGTCACGGACCAGAGCATAGCGGCCATTGTCGGTGATGGCGATATCGTCACTACCGAACATAGACACCATCTCGTTGCGAGTGCGCCCGTAAGTCATATTGAAGTCCTGGTACTCACCATACAAGATCGCTTCGCCGTTGATTTCCGTAGTCACAAAGTAGATATCGGAGCAAGTGCCGTTGGCTTGGCCGGCGGTTTCAGGAATGAGATTGTCAATGACAACCGGATAAAGCCGTCCATCAACCATCAAGGCTTGCCGCTCAAGCGTCTGCTCGTAGCGAGTTTGGGCCTGGTCTGCACTGGCAGACAATCGAGTATTGGTGTTCGATACGCTGCACAGATCGACCCCGGCGCACGAGTAAACACGAGATACGCAGTCCCACATATTCTGGCTCATCACGATATACATCGTAGCGCTGTCCCAATCGAATCCGGCCCGGCTCGCCCGGTATTGTAACTGGCTAACTATCCGGTGGAACCACTGCCGTACAGCGTAAGTGCCATCAGCGGTAAAGCTGTTGTAGTTCATATTCATCAGGAAGCTATCGATGCTGTCACAATCGAGTTGAGTATAGGCATCATATTTGCCGGTGTTGACGATCAACTGCATACCGGGAAACTCCTGATAAGAACCGGAGTTATTACACGGGTTGCCGTCCCAGATCATCGTGGCGTGTTTCAGGCGCAACAGATAGCCCACCGCTCGCGCTTGCAAGGCAAACGCATCAGTGATTTGTGAGCCATTCGGAACAAGCACATTTCCGGTTGCGTCAGTGATCGCCCCGAACAGGGTGCGAACCGGCACATTGGAATTAGCTTTCAGACCCAGCCGGTCAAACTGCAATTCTTGGGTTTGGCGGCAGAACCGACCAAAACAGTAGAACTGAGCGCACGCAGCCAGGTTGACCGAAACACAATCGCCACAAGCGGTTGATTGTTCCGACCCCGTTTCGCTAATCTCCTTCCAGGCATCTACGAACTCACGTTCGGTATCGGTGCCGATATAGGTCAGCACTCTTTCAAAACCAATCGGCCCGACCATCGCGTTGATAAGCTGGTTTGGACCATCGCACCTTCCAAACAGTCCGCCACCGGCGTATAGATACGCATTCGCCGCCGGCGTGCCGCTGGCTTTCTCCCCGGTCAGATATGGCCCGAGGGCATTTGCTAAGGCTTGCAATACTTCATCAGCCATTTTCTAATCTCCTTCTAATCGTAGTAAATCAGATGTTAGTTAAGCGGCGCAAAATAAGTGCCGGCCAAACTGCCATCTTTCTTGGTTGTCTCTTTTGGCTTTTGCTCCTTTAGCGCATCGCCCTCTTCCATCTTGGTTTCCTCTGCTTCACTGGCCCGCTTGAGTTGCAGGACATAGCGGGGCAAGTCGTTCTGTTCTTTGATCGCCTCGCCCTTTTCCATCTTATCGAGCCGGGCAGTGACATCGGCTACCTGTTCAGTAACTTTGTCCATGGCCTCGGTAACGCTAGACAGGTCAAGTTGCTTGACCAGTTCGGCTACAACCGCATCAATAGTAATAGTCTGCTCTTCTGACTGTTCGACCTTTTCCGCTTCCGATTTTTCGTCCGGTTCGCCTTCGCTCTTATGAGCGACCCCGGCCTCTTCCAGTTCTTTTGATTCGGTTTCAGCGTCTTGAATAATTTGCGCGGCGAGCCCGGTTCCAAAAATCTCCTCGGCTGCCTGTTTTTGTTCGTCTGTTAGAGCCATTGTTAATCCTCCACGAGTAATAATGTTGGCCGCGGCTGATTTGGCCAACACAGATGATCTTGTAATCCATAACCAATCATAGATTTTATCGTCTCTATCCTCTGGGAGATAACGAAATTCGGGTGACATTCCCCAGCCCTCTGGAGCCAAGATGGGGTGATTGTCGGGATGCTCATCGAAGAATTTAAGCGCGGCCCGGCCTCTTTCATCATCCAGAAACGGACCAGACTCGATCAAAATCCGACCAACCACCCCTTGCCACACTTTTTGAGCAAAATCGGTGCCGGGAATGTGCCACACGTTAAATTGGCCCCGGTCGTCTAGCTTTTCGGCCTCGGCCACATATTTCTCTAAAGCCTTGGTCGAAAAAATCTCCTCTTCCCGGTCCTGAAACGCATTGGTAGACCAGGCAAAAAACCACGGTTCATCATTAACTTGTTTAATAGAAAATCCGGTATCTCCGGTCAATAGCTTATCATCCTTCTGTTCGTCATAGTCGGCCCAGGACAACATCTCTTTGATGGTATCATAGGCATCTTGTAATTTGCTTCGCCAACTTTTGCGGATGCGTCGCCCGGCCTTATCAGCCTCGACCACATCTGCGCCTTCCTCATCGGCAGGTTGTTCGAGGTCAATATCGTTCTCATCTTCCAATTTGCTATCGACCTCTTCTATCGGTTCAGATACCTCAACTGAGGCATCATTACTTTTTGTCTTTTCAACCTCGCCTTGCGCTTCGGAGATATTCAACGCGGCGAGTTGTGCTTGAGCTTCTTCCATTGTATCGTGACATCCCATCATCTCCCCGTCGGCCTCCTTGATGACGGCAAAGCCATCACAGTCGCCGGTATTCTGTTCTATTTCATAAGGCATCATTTCACCTTCTTCGTTGTCATTTTGTTTCAATTCGATTGGTGCGCGTTCTCTACGCTCGATAATCAAATGTGGACGGCGAACCAAAGCCAGCCGGTATAATGGCAATACGCCATTGATACCATTGGCCCCGATAGCCGCCTCATATGCTTGCAAGGCTTTGGAATAATCAACGGTGTTGGTTAGTTGCAATATGTCGTGTTCCAGCACCAGGCCGTCATCGGATAGAATGATAGTCTTTGGTAATTTTTCGGCCTGTTGAATTAAGTTGGCCTCATCCTGGTTTAGATCGTCCGGTTGGCTCACAAATTCGGCCTGGTCGCCATTGATGTTGACCGGCATCGAACCGCTAAATGGTTCGAGGTCTTTAACCTGATGCAGATAAAACGACTTTGCATCCGGCCATAACATCTTGCGTTCTTCCGGCCGGATACAATGTTCGTTTTGCAACCGTTTGAATTCGGTCAAATTAACCGCGGTCGGCTGGGCCAGCTTGAGCTTGCCGTAAGCCTCATTATTACAAACAAGCAAAAGTTCCTGATCGGTGGCCAGCATCTTATCTGTGGCAATTGATTCCTGTTTGCCTTTCCAAATTAAAAAACCGTGTGGGTGTTCAACTTCGATATAGTTCATATCCCGCCTACTTTGTTCATCACGATACTGTTTCATCTGTAAATGGTTCGGGTGGTAATGGCGTAGTTCCACTATCGCTTAATGTTGCTCCGGCTGCATCATTAAGACTACCAAAACTAATTGTCTCGACTCCGGTGGGTGTGCTATCAAGTACCAGATCAACCGCATCAGTACCATTAGCGCTGGCACTATTGATCGTGATTGGTACGCCGTCATCCTCAAACCTAAAACCCGTTTCATCAGTTTGATTAGCGAGATTGCCACTGCCACCCGTAAATGTCACGGTTACGGTTGTACCACTACGAGATGCAGTTGAGAATTCAGGCCCTCGCCCATCTGTGCCGCTAAAATAATGATACTCAAGCATTCGATACCAACGGTCGGAAAGTTCCTGGACTTCAGCATTTGTCTGAAAATGAACACCATCACCACCACTAAGATCAACATCCATTAATACTGGCCCGGCTAGAATAAATGGGTCTGCGCTTGCATCCCATTGCGTACTCTGGGCCAACCGGATTGCGTCCAGGTCGGCCCGGCTGACTCCGCCGGTATTCTTGAATCCAAGTTGAGCTACTACCAAATCAGGCGCGGCCGCTGCCAGAAAATCATCTCCACTATCTGTAGTAGTGCTAAATCGTAAGCCGACATGCTGGCTTGTTTGATTATTGGTTGCAGAATCATAAATCGCATAATTACCACCAACCTTAGCAACTATTAAGCTACCACTAACTAATACACTGATAATAGTATCAGCGTTATCAATTGTTACAGATGTTGTAACTAAAGTATTAAAACTACCGTCATAATAGAAAATTCTAACGTTATCCGCTGATTCATTAATCAAAATGCCATAGAAATAACCGGTAGCAGGATTATATCTAACTACGATCCCATCTGTTCCAGCTGTTGGCTTGATGGTGGCCCGCACAAGATAATCAGCTTGACCTGCATCAATTGTAGCAATCCATAAAGCCCCTCCAGGCGAACCACCAACCGGTTGAACACGGTTGCTAGCAAGTTCCCAATTGCCATTTCTTTCTGTCCATCCGCCAGCTTCGGCATCAATATCCGGCGTGTGAGCATCCAAACCGGTTCCATCGGCCCCGGTGAAAGCATCCTTAACAAATGTTGTTTGATATTGATAAAATTCGGTAGTCGTTGCATAATGACCTACCAATTCGCTTAAAGATTCCTGGTAGTTCGCCTGACTTACACTATTGTTGGCATCAGTCTCGCCCTGGTGCCATAAAACAGCCCGCGGTCCATTAATCCCGTTTGCACCAATAGTATCAATCATAGCGTCGAATTGGGTACTTCCCGGTTGCCAGTCGGTTGGATTAACCAGGCCGGTATTACCATCGGCAGTAGTTATAAAAGCAACAGGAAAATTTGTCTCAGCCATGATCGATGTAGCCAATAATGGCCACGGACTGCCAGTAGCTACATCGCTATCAGTTGGATCGGCAAGCTCTGTCCAACTGTCATCTTGGCGAAACATGCCGGCCTTAAGACTGGCATGACTATAACTTTGGGCATTGGTAGCCCGGCCCTCGGCATTACTCTGACCGGCAACCACGAAAACATCACCTATCCCCACATTATCAAGTGTAGCAATCTTACTTGTGTCATTGGTCCATCTAACTGTAAGCGTACCTTGTCCCGCTGCCTGCCCGGTCAGATATCCACTAAAAGTATTGCCAGCAGGAGCGGCATCAATGGTACTGTAAGCGCCACCATTAAAACTGGCTTCAATAGCAGTGGGAGTGCCATTAAAATAAGTGCCTGAAATAAACATATCAGCTACATTACTGTCATTCCGCTGAAATGTCTGATAAGCAACCGGTAATTGGATCGTCACATCATTTCTCGCCCAGGATACATTGATATTATCAAACTCAACATCTGTATTACCACTTATCTGGCTTAAGCCAACCAAACCGGAAAGATAAGTGGCATCTGTTGCTTGAGCTTCCTGAACCCAAAGACTACCATTCCAGGAATAAACCGTAATCGTAGTAGTTCCGCCATTAGAGGCAGCTATCACACGCCATTTTGCATCAGTAGTAGTTGGAGAGGCACCGGAGTTAGCCAACAAAGTATGACTATATGGAGAATCTGGATCACGCCGATGGATTTCTATGCGGTTGTCTGTATTATCCCACTGAATTAAATACCCCTGATCCATATTGGCATTTGAGAAAACAAGTACACCTGTTTGTCGAGATATGAGATAAGAAACAGAAGCATTGAAATCTATATCAACAAATGTGCTAGATTCAACCAAATCTAACAACAAATCAATTCTGGTGGCATCACCAGCCATATTACAAATTTGACCACTTAGGGTTGCACCATTTTCAACCGTAACAGTACCACCTCGAACCAGAGTAGTATCAGCCGGTAGATTACCAATTGTATCACTCTCAAAATCATAAAGAGCGCTGGTTACACTAATTGCAACAGCAATCCCACTCAGGCCGCTTAAGCCACTTAAGCCACTCCCTAAACCACCAATTTTACTCATATAATCCGGTGCCCCATCACGTTGACTTTGCCACTGACCGCCGCGCCGCCCGCGGTCAAGGTGACATATAACGCTGATCCTATTGCTGACATCTCCGGCGCAAACGGTAGAAAACCAGGCCCGGCCGCAGTAATATCAATCTCAAAATACGTATTACCGCCTCCATTGTGAACGGTCAGATTACCACCCGTAGGTGCGGCATCATAAGACCAGGCTATAAAATCGAATTGGTGCCGTGAACCGGCGACTGCTGAATATGTTACCTCGGCCTGTATGTTAGCCGCGGGAGCGGCGGTATTGGCGGTGTGAACCTCCGCCCCGGCCTCCACGATATACAGCGGGTCGCTATTAACTGATCCTGCTCCGGATACGGAAACGTCAATAGCAGCGGTATTAACGATTTTTACATTCTTGGCAGTTTCGATATCGGTTATTGTTCCTGTTGCCATATTTTTATTCCTTATGCTAATGACTGCACAATATCGAACCAGGCTTTTATAGTCACATTGATCCAATACTGTTGATTATTTGGCCCGAAATGCATATCCAAGAAAAACCCGTCTGATGTCCCATTAAACGCCTGATTTATATTGCCCTTCCGTAGCCTGTATGCCAGATTCGCCCCGACATCAGCCGCCGGTAATTCGAGTGACGCAATTCTGTTGACATCACACTTTTTGGTTGTTGTGTCTACATCTAATAGATATTCGTAAGCGTAGAACCACGCGGTAGCATTAGTGGCATATAATGACGCATCCAGGGTGGTAGCTACAACGCTTTCGGTATCGTTTACCTGCTCAAAGGCCACATTCCAGACATCAAAATCAGAGATGTCCAGGTCGGTGGTTGAAAGCGTCACCGATCCTTTATACCAACTAGAAGTGATATAAGCGCCAGTGAAGGCGTGTCTGATATTACCGTCTGCATCAGTGTCGCTATCGTCTGTCGTCAAGGCATCAATGGATATATCTTCATTACCAGCCGCCTCGACTCCGGTGTTACGATTAATTTGAGTACCAGCAACATTTAATGTACCGCTAATATCAGCCCCGGCATTAATGACAATCAGCAATTTGCCCAGGCCATTGGTAAATGATGGTGAATCGCCAGAGGCCACCGTATCACCCGTTACAACTTGGTTAAACATACCGTGAGCCTGTTGGTCAAGTTGCCGAGTATTTCTTTCCAGATAAATTGTGAAACTAACCGGTACTGTAACAGTTGTTGGCAGTGATCCACCGCCGCCAACCGAATGTATCCATGGTATAAATGTAGACATAAATTTACCTATTCCGAATTATGATAAAACATAAAAATACCAAAATTTGAAGAACCGGAACTATGCTCATATTTAATGATTATATCACCTTTGCCCGGTAAAATATTCCCTGCTGGACTATCAAGTGTAGTTACTGTGTTTACGCCTGCTACATTTATTTCGTTTGTATTTGTAATGCCATGCTGCAAAACGGAACCAATTAAATCGAGTTTAACCTGACTTGGTACTCCTCGTAATTGCTGTACCAAAACCTCTTTGCTTACGCCGGATAAAAATGGCACTCCGAAAAAATATTCTATATCAGCATCTGTTCCGTCAATCCGAGAAATAACTCCAAATTTGATAGTGCCTGCACTATTAGCAGCTAAATCAAGCCCATAATAAGTAGAGGTAACATCAATCCGCTCGCCATTTTGACCCTGTAATTTATGAGGGAAAGCACCGTTATTTTTGCTTACTAAAATAATATAAGTTGTCGAGCTAAAAGCAGCAGAATATTGTACCCAAACATCATTTTCGCGTTCTGTTTCTGTAATCCAGAACTCACCATCTTCGGTTATCTTTGGTACTGGCGAGCCATGTATCCACATAAATCACCTAACCCATTGTCCTTGATAAACCGCGCCCGCTGTCTCTGGTGCTAAACTGATACCCGTGTTTGGAACCGGAATAAGCGCATCGGCACCGGCGGCAAGTTGGAAACCTACAGTAGCGGTTGCCTCGCCGGTATCGATGCGATATCTCAGATTTTGCGTCAATGCTTGCAATTTGATATGAGTAGCATCAGCCGGTTTAGCTATCCATTGGCTTGGACTGGCAACGGTTCCGTTGATGTGATCGCCTACACTTAGCAAATCCGCCGGGTAGGTTCCCTTGGCGGTCTGTCTCTCTTGTGATGTCGGTGTGCCTACTGCCATTATGCTACCTCCATTATCATCTTTCTGCCCCGGAAACGGGGTAATGGTCCCTTGCTAACAGGTCTATCAGTTTGTTGTAAAGTGCATTGACAACGCCAACCACCACATTCAAGATCATCATTTGGTGGGTGCTGCGGCTGGATACCGCTGGCTTGCCATTGGCTCGCCCTTTTAACTTTTCCGTGAAGAGCGAGGCACGTACTACAATGGATCGTGTCTCCGTAAATCCAAACAAGTTTGATATCCTTGCAGGTCAATATCTTGGCCTGGTTTTTGACATCGTTATAACGGTTTACCCACATCTCAAGCCGGGTGAAAAGTGGTGTCAGTTTGCCCTTGTTGGCCCGGCTATTCTCGTTGATAGCCGTAGCAAACCCGGCTACAAATGCCGTTTCAGCCGTGAGAATGTCGGCCAATGCTAATTGTTCATCGATGGTCAATTCATCCGGCTTGATACCGCACTCTTTGGCCCCGGCATTAAACGCCTCGGTCAAATAGCGACTGATAGCCATTCGCATATTCTCATCGAATTGAGCCGTGTCGATGGCCCCGTTCCACAAACCACGAACGGCGGAACGCAGAACGTTCCGGTAATTGCTAATCGCCATCGACCACCGCACCCAACCGATAATTGACCAGCGTATCTACATCTATCAATCCACGTCGATAGTTGTCCTCTACCAGTTCTAAGATGTTCGCCGGTGCCGGTCGTGCTTTGCCCCGGCGCTGCCGCTTGCCATACCGATCTATACAAATATCCGGGCCATAATATGCTTTGGCCTCCCGTTCGGTATCGGTCAGTTCTGTCTCTTCGGTGATGTCAAGCGCCAGGAAATCATCAAGGAAATAATCGGTATTGTCGGCCAGCATTTGCCGCAGTTCCAGCCGGGTAATAGGTGAGCCAGCCGGATCGTTTGGTACGTACATTTTCATAATCGAGGTAATTTTCTGGTCATTGATTTCGGCCCTAATGCGGTCCTCTTCATCATCCTGAAAATCAAAAGAGAAATGCGTGTTAGTCGGCAATACCAGCCAGTTGATAATCCGTTCCAGATTGGAGACGACTTCGCCAACCAGTTTGCCCTTAGCTTTGGCGTGCTGTACGGTTGTCTCAGCCCCGGAACCCAAACGCCCCTCGGTGATCGGCCAAAACTCACGTGGATCTACACCGAAGGCCAGAGCCACGATATTAATGTAGATATTGGTGGATTGTAGCTCATCGAACGTATCCGGCAGATTGGCAAAGTTTAAGAATTCGGCGGTGATCGGTTGGGCCGGGTCGTAGCCAAGCAGGGTGATGATATTATTCCAAAGCTCTTGACCGAGTTTGCGCCGGCCTCGCTCGCTCATTGCTATGACATCATCCCACTTCTGTTGAGTGATATTGTTCAGAAGCAACAAGCCCGCGCTGGGCAGGTCCGATAATTTCTCATTCTTGTACTGCGCCAGTTTCAACAAAACTTGCGATGAGGCAATGACCCGGCTCGTGCCACAGAAACCTATTCCGTTCATTTCTTCATTCGGTGACGGCATATCGACCATATGAGCGACACGGGTCGCGTGCAACTTATGAGCCTGTTCGGTTTTGGTCGAATGAAACACAACCGGATAAACGATGTCGCCGGTAAGCTGACAATATTGTGCGTCGAGGTGCGCCATTCCCAAGGGCAAGCCTTTCATCGGGCCGGCCGGATCGCCTTCACCGATTAGCTCAACAAAGCCACCCTTGTCTTGCGTCATATAGTCGGTTAAGACTTTGCCCAACATCGTCGCCCAACCCTGGCCGAATTCGGCGCTGATGAGAACCTGTTGCCGTTCTTTGACCCGGCTTTGGGGCCCCTCAAGCAACCAGTTCATCGCCTTGAATTTCTTGACCAGAGAAGAAATAGCGCCCTGCAGGATGTCGTTACCTTCCAGCATCCAAAAGTCACGAAGGTCGCCGTCTCTTTGCTCTGACCACCAGGGAGCGATTAAGCTATCATCATAACGCCGGAAATTCCAGATAATAGCGTCTGATACCTCTTCTTCTTTTGCTCTGGCCTGAATGGATAATTCTTTGATTTTGTCGGTGTCAGTTTTTGCCATCGGTTGGCCTTAGATAATAAAAAAGCCCACTAAGGCCGCGGGCTAAAACAGACTGCCGCCTCAGTGGGCTACTAACAATGTTGGGAACCCTGATACTATTTACTTTTCAGGTATCCGTTTTTACACAACCATTTCTCAAGGCCCTTGCACATCAGCAATAAGCCTTGCCGTATTATCAATACAATTTCTGCGAAATCGTCTTTTGTCATTATATCACAGGTATTGACGGTTGTCTATATGTCATTTAATGGTTTCATAAAACCAATCATAGCCCAAGGCATCGTGAGCAATCCGGCCCTCATCGCTGCCATCATATTCGTGACTGGTGACATACAATAGATGCGCCGGTCCCTGTAACACCTTGCAACCGTGAGCGATGCCCGGCGGTATCTTTAGGACAATTGGCGGCTGATTGTCGCCCATCAAAAACTCTTGCCGCTCGTGGGTGTCTGGGTCACAGACAACCGCCCGAACCAGGCCGGCCGGGACGTACCACCAATCCGTTTGTTTCTGATGAATATGCCACGCCTTGATAGTCCCCGTTACCATCATCGAATGTGACCATTGACCAAACGCCCCGTCAAAAAATGGATCACTGGTACGGATGATCTCACGGAAAAAGCCGCGGTCATCCGGGTAGGTTGTTAATTCTTTTAGTTCTACGCCTGGTATCATTGGGCCTCCTCTAAGCCACATTAAAGTAACTGATCCGTGCTACAGCCATAGATAACGCTACCCCGGCATCGACCTTAAGCGATGGACTACGCTTGACAATCCTCACACCATCCTGGCCACCCTTTTTAATATTGGCGTTGTCTATATGTTGCCTCAACAGCGGGTTGCCATCGTGAGCAATGCGCCGGCTCATAATCAAATCCTGTAATTGTTTGTCGGCAACTAGCCTATCTTTACCTTGATTAAATTCCTTGAAATTGGCGACGCCTCGCTTTTTGAGCCGGGTCGCCATATCGTGCAATTGATACGGATCATAACAGACTTCCAACACGGAGAACTGCTGACACATCTTGACTAGCTCATTCTCTATCGGTTCAAAGTCTAGTACCGGGTTAGGTGTCCAGATACCACAGTAGCGGACCTGCACCACTTCCCCGGCCCGGCTGACCCCGATCATAGCAAAACAGTCTGGTAAATTCGTCTCGCCGCCTTTGGCCGCATCAAGAGCGATGACCATAGGGATATGCGGTGTCAGCGGTGATAGCGGCTGCTGACAGGCATCCCACCAAGTGATGTTGACGAATTTTTCAATATCGCTGACATCTTCCCATTGCGCCCGGAGTAATACCCTGATCTCATTTTGATTAAGTGACTGCGCCCGCTTCTGAGTGAAACCCGGTTCAAGATTGCCAGCTTCCTCATTTTCTTGGGTCGTTACCCTGGCCACAAAAGCATCATCCCGAAAAGCGGCATATTTCTGGCGTACCTCATCTGGTACTAAAGCTAGGGACTCTTCATCACCCCTAGCCCCGGCGAAATAGTCAAAGAGCCAGTGTTTTTTAGGCGTGGTCGTAAAATAGATTTGTGGGCGTTCTCCGTTCGGGCCGACAATACGGATACGACCATCAAATATCTTGAGTGCCATCGGTGTATTATGCCTTGAAATTTCGTCACAGTGTACGAATGATAAATTCGGTCCACGCCAGCTTTCAATCTCGCTCTCTTTAGCACCACCGCAGATCAATTCAGAATAACCGCCGGTCTCATTGTGAAATACCAATGTAAACGCCTTGGACGGTTCCCATCCTTCGGTCTGCCGGTAACGGTGGCGTTCGATGACGCAGTTCCAAGGACACCATCGCTTGAACTCAGGCCATAGGCTTTTTTTGAAATGTTCCAGATCTGGAGAAATTAAGGCCCCATTCATTCCCGCCCGGATACGATTCAGCGTCTTGACCGTTCCGGCCACTGATTTTCCAGAACCTTCCCCGCCTGAAATCAGCCCGTAGCGGTAATCATTGGAATTAATGAATTCCCGTTCTTGCTCATTATGCGGTGTATACTGCTTGCCGGTGGAGGCATTGGTATAGACATCCGGCCAGAGCGAATGATTGCCGCTCCGCCGCCGCCGTTCTAATTCAGCTTTGGCTCTTAGCGCCAACAACGGATAACGGCTCTTCCCCGTTGGCGATACGTTCAAGCTCATCGTCGTTAAGTTCCGTTACGTCGATATTGATATTTTGGACCTGCTGCCGTTCAACATATTCACCGGATAATTCAAGAGACAATTTGATATGCTGAAAACTACCTTGTGCAGCCTCACGCCGCAAAGCTCCATAAATTTCCGGCAGGTCGTCACCAAGCAAATCACGAGCGCGTTTAGTCACTGCTTCGGTTAATTCTGGTATCTGTCGCCATCGTGATAATGTTTCAGGTCTAACCCCAAGCTCTTGGGCTAAAAGTGCTTGGGTGGTGGGTTTTCTGTCATATTTGGTTTGCGCCAGCCAATCAATAAATTTAAGTTGATTAGCCGTAAAATTGACATTTTTTGACATCTTTATTGTCGCTCATCGTCCTGCTTTTCTTGCTGCTCTTTTATCCACGCCTCACGCATCTTAATACATAAGCTGCTAGGCGCACCGCCAGTCCATTTACAACTTCTACAACCGGCAATCCCGCCACCATCACGTGCCGGACATTTATCACTGTCGTTTGCCATACCGCCTCCA
>Ga0098074_1000908_pt1 | contig 16966 bp, 12 predicted proteins | sample 32_taG_FD_75064 | JGI IMG/M metagenome (GOLD analysis project Ga0098074, IMG submission 75064) | Marine viral communities from the Gulf of Mexico - 32_GoM_OMZ_CsCl metaG | ecosystem: Environmental > Aquatic > Marine > Oceanic | place: Atlantic Ocean: Gulf of Mexico | collected 2015-07-12
CACGCCTTCGAGGTCGAGGCTGTGGAACGGGTCCTCTTCATAGACACCGTTCTTGACGTAGATCGACATGAAACGACCCGCGTCATCGCGCGACAGCCCGTAAGTCATCTGGGTGAGGTCATTGGTGCCGAAGGACAGGAACGCCGCATGCTGGGCGATGTCGGCGGCACGCAGCGCGGCACGCGGTGTCTCCACCATGACGCCGAGGCGATAGTCGAACTCCACCCCTGAATGGGTGCGGACCTGCGCCGCGATCGCATCGATGCGGGCCTTGACCAGTTCGACCTCTCGCATCGCCGAAACGAGCGGGATCATCACTTCGGGCACCACCGGATCGCCGTCGCGGCTGGCCTGCACCGTCGCCTCGAAAATGGCGCGCGCCTGCATTTCATAGATCTCGGGCACGGTGATCCCGAGACGCACGCCCCGCATGCCCAGCATCGGGTTGTATTCTGTCAGGGCCGTGACCCGCGCCTCGACATCCGACAGCGACACGGCGAGGCCGTCGGCCAGGTCCCGCATGCCAGCGCGATCCGAGGGCAGGAACTCGTGCAGCGGCGGGTCGAACAGCCGGATGCAGACCGGTTGGCCCTGCATGATCTCGAACAGCCTCGCGAAATCAGCGCGCTGCATCGGCAGCAGACGCTCCAGCACGGCGCGACGCGCGCCTTCGTCCTTGGCGAAGATCATCTCGCGCATCATGCCGATGCGCCCCTCCTCGAAGAACATGTGCTCGGTCCGGCACAGCCCGATGCCCTGGGCCTGGAAGTTGCGCGCGGTCTGCGCGTCGGCAGGGGTGTCGGCATTGGCGCGCACGCCGATGTCGCGGAAATCGTCAGCCCAATCGAGTAGCGTCCGGAAGGCGCCGTCGAGCACCGCCTCGAACATCGCGGGCTCCCCGGCCAGCACCTCGCCAGAGGTACCGTCGAGGGTGATGATCTCGCCCTCCGACAGCCGACGTCCGCCGGGCGCCACGATCTGCCGCTTCTTGCGGTCGATGGTCAGGTCGGAGGCCCCCACCACGCAGGGCAGGCCGAGGCCGCGGCCGATCACCGCCGCGTGGCTGGTGATGCCGCCGCGGATCGTCAGCACGCCTTCGGCCGCGTGCATGCCACGGATGTCCTCAGGCGTGGTCTCGCGCCGCACCAGGATGCAGGGCTCGCCGCGTGCCGCCGAAGCCTGCGCCGCGTTGGCCGAGAACACGATCCGGCCCGTGGCGGCGCCGGGCGAGGCGGCGATGCCCGACACCACGAGATCACGCGGTGCCGAAGGATCGACATGGCGATGAAGCAGCTCGGACAGCGCCTGCGGCTCGACCCGGAGCACCGCCTCTTCGCGCGGGATCATCCCATCTTCGGCCAGCGCCACGGCAATGCGCACCGAGGCCCGGGAGGAGCGTTGCACCCGCACGGCGTCGAGCACGTGCAGCTTGCCCTCCTGTAGGGTGAACTCGATCTGCATTTCCTCGCGCAGGCGTTCGCGGCACAGATCTCCCATCCGCAGGAGCCGCGCGAAGGCGTCGGGGCAGAGATCCTCGAAGGAGGGGCCGCGATCGTCGCGGGTAAGATAGATCGCCCCTGCCCCGGCCTTGAGCGCGTCGCGCCCCTGGCTCTGGCTGAGATAGCGGCCGGTCACCTGCGGCTTTCCGGTCTGGCTGTCGACGAACTGGATCACCCCAGAGCCGCATTCGCCCTGGCCGACGCCGAGCGCCATCTGCTGGACCACGAGCCCCAGCCCCGCATCGGCGGGCGCGCCCTTTGCCTGGCGCAGCAGCCGCGCGGTCGTCCCCTCCCAGGCGCGGGCCATGGAGCGGAGCACCTCGCACAGCTGCACGCCCGGGTCCTGTGGGAAGGGCTCGTCGGCCTCGGCCTCATAGGCCGAGAGCAGGCTGCGCAGGGTCTCCGGCCCCGGCGGGCCGGAAATGTCGAAGCTGTCCGGATCGAGCCGCGCCACATGCACCGCCCAGGACTGGATGAAGCGCATGTAGAGCGAGGTCGCCGCTTCCTCGCCGATCTCCTCGCACAGCCGGGCATGGCTGTGATCGGTCATGCCGATGTTGAGGATCGCGCCGGGTCCCCCCCAATCGGGATCCTGGCTCGACGGGCGCACCGACAGGAGAGGAGACTCGCCGAAATGGCGCATGATCTCGTCCATGTCGGGCATGCGGCCATTCGCGATGCCGTGCACGCAGGAGAAGGACAGCGCCACGGTGGTCGGCACCGGGAGCCCCATCCGCACCAGCCGCTGCAGGCATTTCGCCCGGCCGCCATGACGCGCGGCCGACATGTCGGCCTCGTCGGTGATCAGCAGGATCTTTGGGTCGCGCGGAAATTGCTGCACTGCGGCACTCCTTTGGACCGCAAGATAGGCCGTGCCGGGCGATCCGCCAAGCACGGCCTTCGTATCGATCTCAGCCTTCGATCTTCGACAGGTCGGCGACGGCACCGCAGATGCCGCGAATCCGCGACAGCAGGTTGAGCCGGTTGCGCCGCAGCACCTGGTTCTCGCTGTTGACCTGCACCGCCTCGAAGAAGGCGTCGATCGGAGCCCGCAGACCCGCCATCGCCGCCATCGCCGCGCCGAAATCTTCGGCGGCCATCGCCCCGTCGATCTTCGGCTGGGCGGCGTCGAGCGCGGCGAAGAGCGCCTTTTCTTCCGGATCCTCGGCGAATTTCGCGTCGGCACCGTAGGAATACTCCACCCCGTCGCGCGCCTCGGCCTGCGTCAGGATGTTGTTGGCGCGCTTGAAGCCCTGCACGAGGTTCTCGCCATCCTCGGTCTTGAGGAAGGCGGCTAGCGCCTCGGCCCGCGCGACCAGCAGCGCGAGATCATCATTGCCGGGCATGGCGATGCAGGCGTCGATGACGTCGTGCGGAATGCCCTCGGCGCGCAGGTGGACCTTGAGCCGGTCATGGAAGAAGGAGAGCAGGTCGTCCGCATCGGCGCGCGCATCCGCCTTGCCGATCAATTCGCGCAGCTGCAGCCGCAACCCGTTCGACAGGATGAGACGGATCACGCCCAGCGCGGCGCGGCGCAACGCGAACGGGTCCTTGGAGCCGGTGGGCTTCTCGTCGATCGCCCAGAACCCCGCCAGCGTGTCAAGCTTGTCGGCGAGCGCCACGGCGACCGAGATCGGCGCGGACGGCACCGCGTCCGAGGGGCCGAGCGGCTGGTAATGTTCCTGCACGGCGGCGGCGATTTCCGGGCTGAGACCCTGGGCGTCCGCGTAGTAGCGCCCCATCAAGCCCTGAAGCTCGGGGAATTCGCCCACCATCTCGGAGCGCAGGTCGGCCTTGGCGACCTTGGCCGCGCGTTCGGCATCATCGGCATCGGCCGAGACCTGCGGCGCGATCGCGCGCGCCAGCGCCGCGATGCGGGCGATGCGGTCGGACTGGCTGCCGAGCTTGTTGTGGAAGGTGACGTTGGAGAGCCCCGCTGCCATGCCTTCGAGCCCCTGCTCGCGGACCACGCGCAGGTCGTTCTCCCAGAAGAACTTGGCATCCGAGAGCCGTGCGGCGAGCACCTTGCCATTGCCGGCGAGGATCGTCGCGCCGTGATCGCGGGTCTCGATGTTGGCGACGGTGACGAAGCGGGTGATCTTGCCGGATTTCGGATCACGCACCGAGAAGAACTTCTGGTGCTCCTTCATCGAGGTCTGCAGCACCTCGGGCGGCAGGTCGAGGAAATCCTCGCCGATCTCTCCCATCAGCACCACGGGCCATTCCACGAGCCCGGCCACCTCGTCGAGCAGGCCGCGATCCTCGACCAGTTCGAGGCCCTGTGCAAAGGCCTGCGACGAGGCTTCGGACCAGATCGTCTCGGCCCGCTCCTCGGCGCGCAGCACCACGTTGGCACGCTTGAGCTTCGCCTCGTAATCTTCGAAGCCCGTGACAGTGAAGGCGTCAGGCCCCATGAAGCGGTGACCGCGCGTCTGCGCGCCCGCCTCGATGCCGCCGACGCCCATCGGCACGACGCGTGCGCCCTGCTCGTCCGACAGGATGCACAGGATCGAGTGCAACGGCCGCACCCAGCGCAGGTCGCCCGCGCCCCAGCGCATGGATTTGGGCCAGGGGAAATCGCGGATCGCGCCCTCGAGCACCTCGGCGACGATCGCCTCGGCGGGCCGCCCCTTGTGGGTGATCCGCGCGAAATAGGCCTGGCCCTTCTTCTCGTCGCGGATCTCGAGCTGCTCTCGTGTCAGCCCGGTCGAGCGCAGGAAGCCTTCGAGCGCCTTTTCGGGCGCATCGGTGCGCGGGCCCTTGCGCTCCTCGACGGTGTCGCGGCTGGCCTCGGAGAGCCCCTCCACCGACAGCGCGAGGCGGCGCGGCGTGTGGAAGGCCCCGGCGGAAGCATAGGTGAGACCGGCTTCGACCAGCCCGTCGGTCACCATGCGCTTGAGGTCCTCCGCGGCACGCGCCTGCATGCGGGCGGGGATTTCCTCGGAAAACAGTTCGATCAGCAGGTCGGGCATCAATTGGTCCCTTCGGGTGGGGTCGGACAGCCCGGCGGCACCGGATCGCCGTCAAAGACGATCTCGCCGCAGGCGTTGATCTGGTTCCAGGCGAGGCCGCGCCCGTCGGGCATCACGGCCAGCACGCGGTCGATGCCGTAGGGCTCGTTGAGCTTCCAGACATAGGCCTTGGCCTGCCCGCTCTCGAGCGCCTCGCCCACCTCGCGCGCGTCGAAGCAGTCGAACCAGCCGGGCGCAACCAGCGGCTCGGCGCGTTCATGCTCCACGGCGTGCTCGAAAGGCGTGACATCCTCGACGGTCATGCAGGCGCGAAAGCGGATGGGCGAGCTGTCGGCATCGATGGCCCGCAGTTCGCTCACCGCGACCGGGATCGGCGCCGCCCGGTCGTCGAGTACCACGACCTCGCCGACCTGCGCAGGGGTCAGTTCCTCGTAATAGGCATAAACCTGCAGGTACCACATCAGCACGCCAGACAGCAGCGCGAAGGCCAGCAGCGCCGAGATGACGATGCGGGTGATCACGCCTCGGCCCCACCGGCGCGGGTGGTGATGAAGGCGTCGGCGCAGGCCTTGGCCAGCGCGCGCACGCGGCCGATATAGGCCTGCCGCTCGGTCACCGAGATCACGCCGCGCGCATCGAGCAGGTTGAACAGATGCGACGCCTTGATCGCCTGGTCATAGGCGGGATGCGCCATGACGATGCGCTTGCCGCTGCGCGGGTCCTCGGCCGGGGCCGCGAGGATCTTCGCGCATTCGGCCTCGGCATCCTCGAAATGCCGCAGCAGCATCTCGGTGGTCGCGGTGTCGAAGTTGTGGCGCGAATATTCCTCTTCGGTCTGGCGGAACACGTCGCCGTATTTCAGCGCGATCGGCGCGTCGGGGTCGTTGAAAGGCATATCCATGACGTGGTCAACGCCGAGCACGTACATCGCCAGGCGCTCAAGACCATAGGTCAGCTCGCCCGAGACGGGGCGGCAGTCATGCCCGCCGACCTGCTGGAAATAGGTGAACTGCGACACTTCCATGCCGTCGCACCAGACCTCCCAGCCCAGCCCCCAGGCCCCCAGCGTCGGGCTTTCCCAGTCATCCTCGACGAAACGGATATCGTGCAGCGAGGTGTCGATGCCGATCGCGTCGAGCGAGCCGAGATAGAGCGCCTGCAGGTCCGGCGGCGAGGGTTTGATGATGACCTGGTACTGGTAGTAGTGCTGCAACCGGTTCGGGTTCTCGCCGTAGCGCCCGTCCGTGGGGCGGCGCGAGGGCTGCACATAGGCCGCGGCCCAGGGGTTGGAGCCCAGCGCCCGCAGCGTCGTCGCCGGGTGGAAGGTGCCGGCGCCGACCTCCATGTCGTAGGGCTGCAGCACGGCACAGCCCTTGGAGGCCCAGTAGGACTGCAGCCGCAGGATGATCTCCTGGAAGGAACGGGGAGCGTCGGTCATGGGGCCTCTCGCGGGTTGGCGGATCGCGGGCCTGCTTACGGCGCGCCGCCGTGACGGTCAATCATGGGGCGGCGGCGCAACAGGCCGGGCCGAGGCGGCCGGTTCGGCGTGGCCCCCGGCGGTGGGGATGCTATGCTCTCCCGCCACATCCAGAACCACGGGACGCGCGATTCACATGAAACGACTGCTTGCAGCCCTGCTCGCCTCCGGCTTCTTCAGCGGCGCCGGCTGGGCCCAGGACGGCGGCGTCTGGCTGCAGGTCGAGGCGCGCCCGACCCTGAACCAGGCGCAGGCTCGCGCCCGTGCCTATGCCGGGCGCTTCGACGCCGTGTCGGGCTACGCGCTCGGCTCGGGCTGGTACGGCATCGCGCTCGGCCCCTATGACCCGAGCGAGGCGCGGCGCCTGCTCGAGGAGCTCAAGTCGAGCGGCGCCATTCCCGGTGATGCCTTCATCGCCGATGGCGGGCAGTATCGCAGCCGGTTCTGGCCGGTGGGCGCGCGCGGCGATGCGCCGGGTGCAGGAACAGCCACCTCACCCGCCCCACAACAGGCCGCGCAGCCAGCGCCGGAAATTGCCGAGGAGACGTCAGAGCCTCCGCGCGAGACGCTGGCCCAAGCCCGCGCCGCCGAGGCCGCGCTCGATCAGGCGGCGCGCGAGCGGCTTCAGACGGCGCTGCGCTGGGCCGGTGTCTACGACGCGGCGATCGACGGCGCCTTCGGGGCCGGCACCCGTTCGGCCATGGCCGATTGGCAGCAGCGGAACGGCTTCGAGGCGACCGGCGTGCTGACCAGCTCGCAGCGGGCGGCCCTCCTCGGCGCCTATGACGCGGTGCTCGAAGGGCTCGGCCTCGAGGCGGTGCGCGATGAAGAGGCCGGGATCGAGATGGTGATGCCGACCGCCCTGGTCGGACGCGGCGACGTCGCGCCGCCCTTCGTGCATTACGACGCCAAGGGTGACGTCGCGGCGCGGGTGTTGCTGATCTCGCAGCCGGGGGACTCGCGGCGGCTGGCCGGGCTCTACGAGATCATCCAGACGCTCGAGATCGTGCCGACCGAAGGGCCGCGCGGCCTCGAATCCCGCAGCTTCGTCATCGAGGGCTCCGATGACAGCCGTGTCGCCCATGTCGAGGCAACGCTGATCGACGGCGCAATCAAGGGTTTCGCCCTGATCTGGCCGGCTGGCGACGAGGGCCGGCGCGGCCGGGTGCAGGCCGAGATGGCGGCGAGCTTCCGCGCCCTGCCCGGAGCGCTGGAGCCCGCCGTCCTGCCCGCCGATGACGCCCCCTCCGTCAATCTGGTCGCCGGGCTCCGCGTTCGCAGGCCGTTGCGCGAGGCAGCAGGCATTTTTGTGGATGCGCAGGGGCACGTCGCGACGGCGGCCGCCACCGTCGAGGGCTGCGGCGAGCTGTCGATCGACGGGCAGTCGGGCGCCACCGTTCTGCTGGAGGACGAGGCCACCGGGCTCGCGCTGCTGGCCCCGGCCGGGAAGCTTGCGCCGCGCGACGTCGCCAGCTTCCGCACCGGCGCGCCGCGGATCGGCGACAAGGTGGCGGTTGCGGGCTTCCCCTATGGCGGTGCGCTACCGCGCGCCGCGGCCACCTTCGGGTGGCTGGCGGACACGCGCGGCCCCGGCGGCGAGGCGGATCTGCGACGGCTCGACATGCGCGTCCAGCCCGGCGATGCCGGTGGCCCGGTGCTCGACATGGGCGGCGCGGTGCTGGGGCTGACGCTGCCTGGCGACCGGCAGGCCGACCGGGTATTGCCCGAAGGCGTGGCGCTGGCGCTCGACGCCGAGACGCTGATCGCGGCGCTCGAGGCGCAAGGCATCACGGCGCAGCGCAGCGAGGCGCGCGACGACCAGACGGTGCAGGCGGTGGCCCGTCGCGCCGGCGAAATCACCGCGCTGGTCAGCTGCTGGGACTAAGACTCAGATCAGCTCGGGGGTAAGCCGGATCAGCGTTGGCCCGTCCGCGGCCAGCGCCCGCTCCAACGCGGGTCCGATCGCATCGAGGCTGTCGGGCGTCTCGGCACGCGCGCCCCACGCGCGGGCCAGCGCCGCGAAGTCGGGGTTGCGGGCCCGGGTGGCGAAGGGCGCGATCTGCGCCGCGCGCATGCTGTCCTCGATCTCGCCCAGCGCCGCGTTGTCCCAGACCAGCAGCGGCAGCGGCAGGCCCAGCTCGACCGCCGTGCCCAGTTCGGAGATCGTGTATTGCAGCCCGTGATCGCCGGCGAGCGCCACCACCGGGGCGTCCGGTCGCCCGATCTTTGCACCGATCGCGGCGGGCAGCGCATAGCCCAGCGTGCCGAAGCCAGAAGGGTGGTGCCACAGCCCCGACTCGGCAGCGGGCCATGTCTCGACCGCCGCATAGGCGATCTGCGTCATATCGGAGAAGACCATCGCGTCGGAGGGCAGCCCCGCGCGCAGCGCATCGATCACCGCCAGCAGGCCGGGCCGTTCGACGTCGATCTGCGCGAACCAGCGGCGGCGCGCGGCGTCGATCCGCTCCGGCGACCAGTCGCCATGCGGCGCGCCAGCCCCCAGCACCGCCGTCATTGCCCCCAGCCCCGCCGCGGCGTCGCCGGTCAGCCGCAACTCTGAACGGCGGTCGGCCGCGAGGATCGCGGGATCGATGTCGAGCCGGATCACCCGCGCCGCCGGGTCGAAACCGCATTCGGCGCGCCACAGATCGGTCTCGGACAGGGTGCAGCCCGCGACCAGCACCGCATCTGCACGCGCGATCTCGCGCGCGCTGTCGGGGCGGCCGAGGAAGCAGCCGTAGTGCAGCGGATCGCCCGGAGCGATCACCCCGCGTCCGGCGATGGTGGTGAAGCTGGCCGCGCCAAGCCGCTTGGCCAGCGCCCGCGCCTGCGGCGCCGCCTGGCGCGCGCCGCCGCCCAGGATCAGCAGCGGACGGCGTGCCTCCCCCAGGATGCGTGCCGCGCGGGAAACCAGCCCGGCATCGGGCGGCCCGGGCGGTTGCGGCCGGGATGGCGGCGGCGGTGGCGGCGCCATCGCCTCGAGCAGCGGTATCGGCAGCTGCAGATGCACCGGACGCGGCCGCCGCGCGGCGAAACCTGCGAAGGCCCGGTCGAGCAGGCCATAGGCGTGTTCGGCGTCGCGTGCTTCCTCGGACCAGGCGGTGACGGCGGCTGCCGCGCCCCGCTGGTCGCGCATCTCGTGCAGCCGGTAATCGGGTGGACCCCCATTGGGCAGGCAGGAGGACAGCGCCAGTATCGCGACGCTGTCGGACCAGCTCTGGCCCAGCGGCGTCATCAGGTTGCACAGCCCCGGCCCGGTGATCACGCAGGCGATGCCGGGCCGTCCGGTGGCGCGCGCATAGCCATCGGCCATGAAGCCCGCGCCCTGCTCATGCCGCGCCAGCACATGGCGCAGTCCAGCCTCTTCGATGCCGCGATAGAGTTCCTGGTTGTGAACGCCGGGGATCCCGAACAGCACCTCGGCGCCGCGCGCCGCCAGCGCCTGCGCGATCCGCGCGCCCAGCGGCCGCCGGTCTTCCCCCGCGCTCGGCGGCGTCCCTGCCCCAGCCCCGCTCATGGCCGCCAGAACTCGCGGGTGACGACGACCAGCACGACCAGCAGTTCGAGCCGTCCCACGAACATCGCCAGCGTCAGCGTCCACTTGGCAGGATCCGGAAGCGGCTGGAAATTGCCCGCGGGGCCGATGATCGGGCCGAGGCCCGGGCCCACATTGGCGATCGCCGTCGCCGCGCCGGAAACGCTGGTGATGAAGTCGAGACCGGCGAGCGAAAGCAGCACCGAGGTGATGCCGATCGACACCACGAAGACCACGAAGAAGCTCATCACCGAGGACAGCACGTCCGGCGGCACCGGCCGCCCGTCATAGCGCGGGGTGAAGACGCCATGCGGCTGATGGATCTTGCGGATCTGCGCGGCGATCGAGGCGAAGAGGATCTGGTAGCGGAAGATCTTGACCGAGCAGGCCGTCGAGCCGGCGCAGCCGCCGATCAGCCCGATGAAGAAGAACATCGCCACCGGGAACGGCCCCCAAGTCATGTAGTCGGCGCTGGCATAGCCGGTGCCGGACATGATCGAGACCACGTTGAATAGCGACTCGCGGAACGCGATCTCGGTGAAGCCGTGGCTGTAATTGGCCAGCGACAGCGCGATCAGCAGCACGCAGACCATGATGGTCAGGAAGAAGTCCCGCACCTGACTGTCGCGCAGCAGCGGCCGGGGCTGGCCTGCGGCGAACTGCACGTAACGGACATAGGGCAGCGCCGACAGGAACATGAACAGGGTGCCGACATAGTGCGGCCCCGCCCCATAGGCCCCGAAGGATGCGTCGGTATTCGCGAACCCGCCGGTGGAGAGCGTGGTCATCGCGTGCACCATCGCATCGAATGGCTCCATCCCGGTGGCGATGTAGGCCAGCGCACAGGCCAGGGTCATCCCGACATAGATCACCGCGATGCCGGCAGCGATCTCGGCGGCGCGGGGCAGGATCTTGCCCATCGTCTCGAACGCCTCCGAGCGGAACACCTGCATGCCGCCGACCTTGAGCTCGGGCAGGAACACCATCGCGACGACGATGATGCCGATGCCGCCCAGCCACTGCAGGATGCCGCGCCATAGCAGCAGGCCACGCGGCAGTTCCTCGAGCCCGGTCAGCACCGTCGCCCCAGTGGTGGTGATGCCCGACATCGCCTCGAAGAAGGCGTCGGTGAAGCTCGAGTCGGTGGCGCCGAGCACGAAGGGCAGCGCGCCGAAGGCCGGCAGCGCGATCCAGACGGAGGAGGTGAGCAGGAAGGTCTGTCGCAGAGACAGCTTGGGCTTCACGCCGTTATGGCACGACAGCGCCATCAGCATCCCGGTCAGCAGCGTCAGCACGGCGCTCTCGAGGAAGACCGGCCAATGCCCGTTGCCAGCCGCGAGATCCGCCAGCATCGGGCCCAGCATGGTCAGCCCAAGCACCGAGAGCAGCAGGCCGTTGACGTATCCGACGGGACGCAGGTCGATCATGCGGGAGCGTTGGCCCAGCCCCCCGCCCCTGTCAAGCGAGCGGCGCAGCCCGGTACCACGTCGTGGTTTCCGCGCCGCGCCGCCGCTTCAGCCGGCGTGCAGCAGGCTGGCGAAGAGCTGCGGGTCGAGGCTCTCGGAGGCGAAGGTCGGTCCCTCGGTCAGCAGGCTCACCGCGTCATGGCTGTGCAGGCTTTCCTGATGGCTGGCCATCACCCGGAAATCGCCGATCCGCGGATCCGCCATCAGCTGCTCGGCAAAGAGCCGGGCCGCGTCCTCGACGAAGATCGGGTTGGCGGCGTTGAGTTCGGCGAAGGCCTGCTCGTCCTCGCGCTTGACCATCACCTGCGTTTCGGTGGGCACCGCCGCGCGGGCCATCTCGACCAAATCCTCGAACCACAGCACCGGACCGGGGTTGGTCACCACCGAAAGCCGCGCCACGGAGCGCTGCGAATGCGGCGTGGCGAGCTGGCCGCGATACTGGCGGGCATGCTCGCTGAGCTCCAGCGAACAGGGGCAGGTCGAGGAATAGACATAGTCGAGATGCAGGATCTTCTTGGCCACGCCGGCCTGCTCCACCAGCTCCAGCGTCAGGTCGTAATACTGGTAGCCCGCCAGCCCCGAACGCAGCGACGGGCGCAGCATCGGAAAGCGCACCCGCATCTGGATACGGGCGTCGAAGCTCTTGAGGTCGGCGATGTAGTCGGCCAGCGCCGCCTCGATCACCTCGAAGGAGAAGGTCTTGTCGGCATGGCGGTAGAAGGACCGCATGATGCGCGACATGTTGATGCCTTTCTTCTCGGCCTCGAGGCTGACCGTTCCGGTCACGCTTGCCTCGAGCGCGAGATCGCCGCCGTCGCGGGTGTGAAACTTGATCGGCAGGCGGAAATTCGAGATCCCCACATGCTGGATCGGCCGCGCCGCGCCGCGGATCAGCGAGGAAGGCCCGTTCTGAAGGTCCGGCAGCAGCGCACGATAGTCGTCGTCGACGACGAAATCCTCGGGATAGGCACGGCCCAGCGCGGGATAGTTCGACAGCTCCTGCCCGGGCAGGAGACGCCCGACCAGCGGGTCGAGCGTGGCCACTTCCTCGGGGCTGGCCGTGGCGGCCCATTCGCGCAGGAGGCGCAGCGCCGCCGCCGCATCGGCGCGGTCGGGCGCGTCGGATTGGACGGCCGCCGCCGGGCGATGCAGGTCACGTGTGGCTTTGGTCACGATGGGGTCCTCCGGCGGCGCTGTTACTTAAGTATAGTTTTCTATACCTATAGTGAGGGGAGACTTAGCCTTTTCGTCAAGCCATTTTCGCCCAGTTTCAGACAAAATTCACATTTCACCAATAGCTTGCCGCAGATCCTCGATCAGATCCTCGGCATCCTCGAGCCCGACCGAAAGCCGGATCAGCCCCGGCGTGATGCCGAGCGCCGCCTTTTGGGCCTCCGGCAGCCTCTGATGCGTGGTCGAGGCGGGATGCGTCGCGATCGATTTCGCGTCGCCGAGGTTATTGGAGATGATGACGATGTCGAGCGCGTTCAAGAGCCGGAAGGCCGCTTCGCGGCTTCCCGCGTCGAACACCACGACGGTGCCGCCAGCCCCCATCTGCCGCATCGCCAGTTCGTGCTGGGGATGCGCGGGCAGACCCGGATAGGCGACATGCGCCAGCTTGTCCTCGCGCGACAGCGCCTCGGCGATGCGCTGCGCGCTGTCAGCCTGCGCCTTCACCCGCAGCTCGATCGTCTCCAGCCCCTTGAGCATCAGCCACGCGCTGAAGGGCGAGAGCGAGCCGCCGGTATGCTTCATGTAGGGCTCGACCACGCCGCGGATATGTTCCTCGGTGCCCAGAATCACGCCGCCCAGCGCCCGGCCCTGCCCGTCGATATGCTTGGTCGCGGAATAGACGACGACATCGGCCCCTTGGGCGATCGCATCCGAATAGACCGGCGTGGCAAAAACGTTGTCGCAGACCACCTTGGCGCCGACCGCGTGGGCCAGCTCGGACACGGCGGCGATGTCGACCACCTCGAGCGCGGGGTTCGACACGCTTTCGAAGAACACGGCCTTGGTGTCCTCGCGGATCGCCGCCTTCCATTCGTCGATGTTCTTGCCGTCGACGAAGCTCACCTCGACGCCGTAGCGCGGCAGGATCTCCTCGAGGATATAGAGGCAGGAGCCGAACAGCGCCCGGCTCGACACGACATGGTCGCCCGCCCGGAGCATCGAGGTCAGCGCGCCGTTGACGGCGGCCATGCCGGAGGCGCAGGCGAAGGCGGCCTCGGCGCCCTCCAGCGAGGCGAGCCGGTCCTCGAACATCTTGACGGTCGGGTTGCCGTAGCGGGCGTAGATGAACTCGTCGCCCTCGATCTTGACGAAGCGCTGCTCGGCGGCTTCGGCGGTCTCGTAGACGAAGCCCTGCGTCATGAAGATCGCCTCGCTCACCTCGCCATATTGGCTGCGGCGGGAGCCGGCGTGGACGGCGCGGGTGCGCTTGCGATACTCGGTCATGTCGGGGCCTCCGGGCCTGATTGTCTTGGCCGGCGGTGACCGGCGCCGCAGTTCCCTGCCGCGATAGCCCCCGGCCCGGTTTCGGTCAAGCGCGGGCCACGCTTGCATCGGGCGCGGTGCGCGGTCACGCTCCGCTCGTCGCCACAGGAGGACCGCCGACATGACCGCCCCGATTGACCTGCATTACTGGCCCACACCGAATGGCTGGAAGGTGTCGATCGCGCTCGAGGAGATGGGCCTGCCCTACCGGGTGCGGTTGGTGAATATCGGCGCGGGCGAACAGAAGCGCCCGGAGTTTCTCGCAATCTCGCCCAACGGGCGGATGCCGGCGATCACCGATCCGGAGGGGCCCGACGGCGCGCCGATCTCGATCTTCGAAAGCGGCGCGATCCTGCAATACTTGGCCCGCAAGACCGGCCGCTTCTGCGGCGCGACCGAGCGCGACCGCATCGACGTCGATCAGTGGCTGATGTGGCAGATGGGAGGCCTGGGCCCGATGGCCGGCCAGGCACATCACTTCCTGCATTACGCTCCGGGCATGACGCCGCCGCAGGACATTCCCTATGCCAAGGACCGATATCGGGATGAGGTCGCGCGCCTCTACGGCGTGCTCGACCGCCAGCTGGCCACGCATGAATACGTCGCGGGCGGCGATTACAGCATCGCCGACATGGCGATCTTTCCCTGGGCGCGGCTGTGGCAGCGCCAGGAGCAGCAGATCGAGGCGTTTCCGAACATGCGCCGCTGGCTGGAGACGCTCGAGGCGCGCCCGGCCGTGGCGCGCGGCGTGGCGTTGCATCTCGAGCTGCGCCAGGGCACCGCGACCCGTGACCAGCAGGCCCATCTCTTCGGGCGTCGCTGAGGGTCTCAGCCCTCGGTCTTGCCTTCGGGCTCGATCATGTAGCGCTGCAGGCTCGCGATCTGCAGCCAGAGGAACAGGAACAGCGCCGCGGGGAAGGCAAAGGTCTCGATCTTGACCCAAAGCTCCTCGGATTGGGTGCGCCAGACGATCTCGTTGGCGACGGCAAGAAGCGCGAACATCGCGGCGAGCCGGCGGGTGAGCAGCATCCAGCCTTCGTGGCGCATCGGCAGTGCCTCGCCCATCACCCATTCGAGCCAGCTCTTCTTCAGCACCAGCCCGGTCACGAGGATTGCCGCGAACAGGCCATAGACGATGGTGGTCTTCATCATGAAGAACCGTTCGTCGTTGAACCAGGCGGTCAGCCCGCCGAAGAAGATCACCATGAAGGCGGTGAAGACCTGCATCCGGCTCAATGCCCCGGTCAGCGCCCAGAGCGCGCCCATCGCGGCGAGCAGGATCGGGATGAAGACCAGCGTGGCGAGGATGAAGCCCGAATACTCGGTCCCCGCGATCACGAAGCTGCCGTCCTTGAGCCTGAGATAGACAAGGAAGAAGGCCAGCGTCGGGCCCAGCTCGAGCGCCTGCTTGAGCCAAGGATTGATGTCGCGTTTCGCCATGCCTGCGGTCCCCTCGTCCGGCTGCCCGGCGCATCAGAGCCGGTCGGGGCCAGACATAGGTGTTCGGAGGCCGCGAAGCCAGTCTCGCCGATGCGGGAACAGTCGAGCCGCCCTCGCCGTTGTCACGAAAACGTCAGGGAGACCCGAAACCCATGCTCGAAGCCCTGCAGGCCGATCTCTCCACCGGGTTCCGCGCCACCGGCCCATGGGTCGCGGCGATGCGGCTGATGGCGGCCATCGTTCTGGCCGGGCTGATCGGGGTGGAGCGCGAATGGCGAGGCAAGCCCGCGGGCCTGCGCACCCATATCCTCGTCGGGCTGGCAGCCTCGCTCTTCGTGATGCTGGGGCAGGAGGTCACGCAGCTCGACTTCGGCGGCACCGACGACAAGCGGATCGACCCGCTGCGCCTGATCGAGGCGGTGACCTCGGGCGTGGCCTTCCTCGCCGCCGGGATCATCTTCACCGCGCGCGGCGAGGTGCGCAACATCACCACCGGCGCGTCGCTATGGCTCGCCGGAGCCGTGGGCCTCGGATGCGGCGCGGGTCAGATCCCTCTCGCGGCGATGGCGAGCGTGATGGTGGTGGTGGTGCTGATGCTGCTGCGCGAAGTCGAGCGGATGCTCGGCTGGCACGACTAGGCCAGCTCGCCTTCCGCCCCGGTCAGCGCGCGCGCGAAATCCTCGGGATCGAACGGCGCGAGATCGTCGATCTGCTCGCCCACGCCGATCGCATGGATCGGCAGCCCGAAACGGTCCGCCAGCGCCACCAGCACACCACCGCGCGCCGTGCCGTCGAGCTTGGTCATCACCAGGCCCGAGACATCGGCGATATTGCGGAAGATCTCGACCTGGCTCAACGCGTTCTGGCCCGTCGTGGCGTCGAGCACGAGAAGCGTGTTATGCGGCGCATCGGGATCCTTCTTGCGGATGACGCGGACGATCTTCGACAGCTCCTCCATCAGGTCCTGCCGGTTCTGCAGCCGTCCGGCGGTGTCGATCAGCAAGAGGTCCGCACCCTCCGCCTGCGCCTTGGTCATCGCGTCGAAAGCGAGGCTCGCCGGATCGGTGCCCTGCGGCGCGGTCATCACCGGCACGCCGGCGCGGTCGCCCCAGATCTGCAGCTGCTCGACGGCGGCGGCGCGGAAGGTGTCACCCGCGGCGATCACCACCGACTTGCCGGCCTCGCGGAACTGGCTCGCGAGCTTGCCGATGGTCGTGGTCTTTCCCGAACCGTTGACGCCCACCACCAGCACCACCTGCGGCGTCTTGGCATAAATCGGCATCGGCTTGGCCACCGGCTCCATGATCCGGGCGATCTCGGCGGCGAGCAGGTCCTTGATCTCGGGCACCGACAGCTTCCGGCCCATCCGCCCCTCGGCGATGTTGGCGGTGACGCGCAGCGCCGTCTCAACCCCCATGTCGGACTGGATCAGCAGCTCCTCGAGCCGCTCGAGCATCGCGTCGTCGAGCTCGCGGCGCGGTGCCGCCGTCTCGCCCCGGCCGAACAGGCGACCGATCAGGCCCGGCTTCTGCGGTGCCGGCTCTGGCACGGGTTCGGGCGCGGGCTCCTCGCGCACCGGCGGCGCAGGCGGCGTCACCGGCGCGGCAGGCATGCCCGGAGTGACCGGCGGCGCGACTGGCGGTTCGGCATCGAGCGTAGCTGGACGGGGTCCGGCCGGGGCGCTGGGCTCTGGCCGGGCCTCGGGCATTGGTTCGGAAACCGGTTCGGGGGACGGCTCGGCTGCCGTCTCGGCGGGCCCTGTGGCCTCCGCCCCCTCCTCGACGATCTCCTCAAGCCCGCGATCGAGCTTGGAGGAAGAGGTGAAGAGCCGATCCTTGAGTTTTCCGAAAAAGGACATGCGCCGTCCGGTCCTGCTGTCGCGTCTGGTCCCTTTCACCTAACCCTTGCAGGGGGTCTTGGAAAGGGAGGGCGGGCCGCGCGAGGATGGCGCCACCGCCTTGCCCCGGGAATCGCCCATGTCGCCTGCCTCGCTCGCCTTTGCCACGGCCACGCTGTCGCCCCTGTTGCTGACCGGTGCGGCCGCCATCTGGGGTGGTGTCTGGGCCTTGGCCGCGGTGCTG
>Ga0098074_1000911_pt1 | contig 16949 bp, 12 predicted proteins | sample 32_taG_FD_75064 | JGI IMG/M metagenome (GOLD analysis project Ga0098074, IMG submission 75064) | Marine viral communities from the Gulf of Mexico - 32_GoM_OMZ_CsCl metaG | ecosystem: Environmental > Aquatic > Marine > Oceanic | place: Atlantic Ocean: Gulf of Mexico | collected 2015-07-12
AGCGCCACGGACTATCAGATCTGCTGGGAGAGCCGCGAGTACTCGCTGTCAGCCTTACGCTCGGTAGATATGCTGACCTCGTTCTGGGGGCACCGGTCCATTGCCCACATGCTGATCTCCTTTGGTTTTACCGACGGCCGTTACCTGAGCTGGTCGGTCGAAATCCGTCGTGTGCGTGATCAGGAATACTCGGCCATCGCCGGGTTCTTCAAGCACTTTGAGCTGAACATCGTCGCCAGTGATGAGACCGATATCGTCAAGGTGCGCAGCAATCACCGCGGCGAAGACATGTATTTGTATCGCACCCGGCTATCGCCGGCCGCCGGCCGTCAGTTGCTGCTGGGTTACGTAGAGACGGCCAATCGTCTGGCGGTACGTCCGCGCTTCTATCACACGGTGCGGGCCAACTGCACCAATGTGGTGTTCGCGTTGATGCAGCGGATTCGCCCGGACCTGCGCAGTGACATTCGCTTGCTGCTCAGCGGCTACCTGGACAGTTACGTGTACGCCCAGGGCGGGCTGCAGAAGGGGTTGTCGCTGGCAGAGCTGCGCCAGCGGGGCCGCATTACCGAGCGGGCGCGGGATGAGGGTAGCGATGTATCGTTTTCCCGGCGTATCCGTCAAGGGGTGCCGGGCTGTGAAAATGACTGAGGCAGGTGGACGCGTATGAAAGTAGGGCTGTTGCAATGTGATGATGTCGCCGACGATCTGATGGGCGCACATGGCAATTATCCGCAGATGTTTGAGCAGGCGCTGCGCAAGCGCCTGCCGCAGATGCACTATCGGGTGTACCAGGCCCATCGTGGTGAGCTGCCTGCCGATGTGCACGAGTGTGATGTCTACCTGACCACCGGCAGCAAGCACGGCGTGTATGAAGACTACGCCTGGATTCGTGAGTTGGAAGGCTTTGTGCGTAGCCTCTGGGCGGAGGAAAAGCCTCTGGTCGGCGTCTGCTTTGGCCACCAGCTGATGGCGCGTGCTATGGGCGGCAACGTGCAGAAGTCGGAGCGCGGCTGGGGCGTGGGCGTGTCGTTCAACCAGGTGATTGAACCACAGCCCTGGATGCAGCCGGCACAGGACAAGCTTGACCTGATTGTCAGCCACCAGGACCAGGTCATCGACCTGCCAGCCCAGGCCCAGGTGATCGCCAGCAGCGATTTCTGCCCGCATTACCTGCTGCAGTACGGTGACTGTTTCCTCAGCGTGCAAGGCCACCCGGAGTTTGAAAAGGCCTACTCCCGCGACCTGATGGACATGCGCTCACACAGCATCCCGCCCGCGCGGGTCCGCGCCGGCAAGGCGTCGCTGCACGCGGAGCTGGACAGTGATCTGATGTTCGACTGGATCGTCAACTTCCTGCAGCGCGGCGCAGGCTTTGCCTGAGCCGCAGTAGCGGCGTATCCTGCTTTGCACCTTCATTCAGCGCGGGAGCGCCCATGATTTTTATCTCCAATCAGGTTCAGCTCGGCGATTGGGAAGTCGAGATGAGCGCCGTTCGCGCCCAAGGTGCGGGCGGACAGAACGTCAACAAGGTGTCCAGCGCGATTCATCTGCGTTTTGACATCAACACCTCCAGCCTGCCGCCGTTCTACAAGGAACGGCTGCTGGCACTGCGTGACTCGCGTATCACCAGTGAGGGTGTCATCGTGATCAAGGCGCAGCAGTACCGTACCCAGGAAATGAACCGTGAGGATGCCATCAACCGGTTGCGCGAGATGATTCTGGCTGCCGGTGTGGTACAGAAGAAGCGGCGCCCGACCCGTCCGACCCGCAGTTCGCAGGTCAAACGGGTGGACGGCAAGGTCAAGCGCGGTCAGACCAAGCAGCTACGCGGCAAGGTTGATCTTTAGACCGTTGGCACCAGTGTGCGATTGCCAGCGCCGGGCAGGGTACGCAGGCTGCGAGCTCGCGCAGTGTCCATGCTGTAGTCGGCCGCCTTGACGGTGCTTACGTAGCGCCAGTCTGCACGGGCCTCCTCGGCGGTAAAGGTTACCAGCAGATAGCCACGCTGATTGGCGTTCAGGTACTGCAGGCCGTCCACCAGCGTGGTAATGGCTTGCTCGGCTGCCGGGATCTGCGCTTCGCTCAGGCCCAGGTACGACTCCAGGCCCGGTGAGCTGACCGAGGCGGTCGCGAACTCCACGCCGACCGCATCGCCAGCCTGTGTGGTCAGGTTGTTGGCCCAGGCGTTGTGCGTGTCGCCAGCCAGCACGATCAGATTCTTGTTCAGGGTGCGGGCGGTGCCCAGCACGACCTCCCGCTCATAGGCGTAGCCATCCCAGGCATCCAGGTTGTAGGGGATCAGGGTTTCGATACGGGCTATCTCGGCTGGCGTCAGCGTCGGGTCGCCGGCCTGCTGGCGCAGCTTGATGGTCACCAGCTCGGTGAGCATGGCCGTGAGGTCTGTTGCGCCCGGGTTCTGCAACGCGGTGAGCATTTCCGCCGGCAGCAGCATACGCCCCATCAGAATCTGCTGGCCGAGAACCTGCCAGGTGGCGGTGGAGGTAGCCAGTTGCGTCTGCAGCCAGTCGAGTTGAGCGAGGCCCAGCAGTGTGCGGCTGGTATCGCTGATGTCGGCGGTGAAGCGCGCGGCGTCAAAACCGCCGGCACCAATGTAGTCGGCAAAGTCGAGCTGCTCGTCGCGACCAATGATGCGGGTGTCGAGCATGTGCAGACTGACCAGGTCGCCAAAGTCAAAGCGGCGGTAGATGGTTTCTTCATCGTCGTCGCTGGCCGGGCGCACCGGCATCCACTCGAAGTAGGCCTGCAGGGCCGCGAGCTTGCGCTCGGCAAAGTCACCTTCGCTGTCATTATGGTTCTCGGCACCGTCGCGCCAGGTGTCGTTGGCGACTTCGTGGTCATCCCACACGGCAATGAAGGGCGCGCTGGCGTGCAGCGACTGCAGGTCTGTGTCTGTGCGGTACAGGGCATAGCGCTTGCGGTAGTCGTCCAGCGAGAGGATCTCGTTGGCGTTGTCTTCCGGTAACAGACGGCCCAGGGCGGCGGCATCTTCGGTGGCGTAGCCGCCGTTGCCGTATTCGTAGATGTAGTCGCCCAGGTGCAGCACGGCGTCCAGTTCTGACTCGGCCGCAGCCGCGGCATAGACATGGAACAGGCCGGCGGGATAGTTGGAGCACGACAGCACGGCAAAGCGCACCTGCTCGATGCTACCGGCAGGCAAGGTCTTGCAGCGCCCGACGGGAGAGGTCACGCCTGCGACCTTGAAGCGGAAGTAATAGCGGGTGCCCGGCAGCAGGTTCTGCGCGTCGACCTTGAGGGTAAAGTCTCGGGCGGCATTGGTGCTGGCGGTGCCGCTGTGGACCAGGTCGGTGAAGCCGCTGTCGGTGGCGATTTCCCAGCCGATCTGTACGTCGGCGTTGTTGCCGTCAGTCGGTGTGATACGGGTCCAGAGCAGCACGCGGTCGGTCAACGGATCACCGCTGGCAACGCCATGTTCGAAGGCCAGGCCGCGCACTGTTTCGTCGTCACTGGAAGAACTGCTCGACAGACAGCCCTGCAAGCCACTGGATACCACGATGCTGCCGAAGGCCAAAGCCGAGGCACGCAAAAAATCCCGCCGATTGAATCCGCCCACGTTACTGCTCCTGTTGATTGTGTTGGTCAGCGCTTCCTTATGCCAGCCGTGCGTGACAGGGGGACGACGGGGAGGTTACGGCTTGTCGACAAACCACAGCTCGATAGCTTCGCTGGTCAGTGCATCGCGGTTTTGCGGAGTAGGTGTCCAGGTGCGCCAGCAGCGGGTGGCATGGGTCAGAAACTCGAACAGCGGCAGATGCTGGCGCAGCACACGGCGCTTGCGGTGACTGATGACCGGATTGAAGTAACCGAAATAGTCGAGCATCTGGCGAGGGTTTTTGCGCACCCACAGCCAGGAGCCCATCTCCAGCGTAAAGGGCAGGAACAGGTTGTCGGGCTGGTGTTCCTGGCTGTGGTCGTAGAGGTAGTCCCAGAGATCACCGTGGGTGGTGTAGTTGATCGACTGCGGCTCGATGATATAGGGGTGGTGGTGCGGGTAGGTCTGTTCGAACAGCTGCTTGAGACGCAGCACCTCGGCGATATGCGCGATGGGCTTGTGACTGCGGGCATAACTGCACCACAGCCGGTCGCGGCGGCCAAAGCCGCTGTGGCAATCCACACTCATGGCAAAGGGGGCAGACTGCATGCGCTGCTGTACGGTATTCACCACCGCCATCGCCTCGGCCTCCATGGGTGCGCCCAGCTTGCCTCGGTACCAGGGCAGACGCCGGCTGATGCGGTGGCCGCTGACCAGCCAGGGCACCGGTCCCATGGCGTCCACCGGAGCATTGCGCATCAGGTCTACGCCGTTGAGGTTGCTGCGCCGGTGATGCCAGATGCCGCCGGGGTTGATCATCGGCATAAACAGCAGGCGCACCCGCTCCAGTTGCTCGCGCAACTGATCGTCCCAGTCCAGCCGGTTGACCAGGCTGTGCAGCCAGGAAATCAGCACCTGCGTACCGATCCGCTCAACCCCATGCACACCGCCAAAGAAGCCGATCACCGGCGCCTGTGGCGAGCGGCTGCCGAGCTCGATGACCCGAACGGGAATCTCCAGACCGTTGACCGGCACCTTGAGCGGAGTGGTAACACGAAGATGGCGCGCAGCCTGATGCAGCAGGGCTTCGAGCTGGGCGTGCTCGGGAAGGTGACGTTGGATCAGGTGCTGCGCGTCGCTCATGGTGCACTCGGGCGTGGGATAGCCTGATGGTGGCAGGGGAGTGTGACGTTTTGGTGACGGATTGGATGCGTTGTGTTGGGCATCTTTAATGCGCGTTCTGGACGTCACTATTTCGCCTTTGCCGGCGAGCTAAGGGGCGCTTGCGTGGCCCCGATTGCCGGGCTGCGTGACCCTTCGTGGTCCCCCTGCTGCTTGGGGCCCTGTTGCTTCTGCGTCTTGCGCCCTGGATGACAAGTTGAGCCCCAAAAGGGGTTGATTCTCACTCTTAGGTATTTAATACTCGGGACGGTTTTTGCTTTTATAACTAAGTATTTGCTCGTTCGACGCAGGCAAATTTAAGGTTTGACTCCAGAAGTGTTGAGAGTATGCATGGAAGCGATTTCCTCCCCATCAAGCGTCATTTTGAGACGTGTTCGTCATCTGTCAGTATCCGGATTGTGTGCTTGCCTTTTCGGTTGCAGCCTTCAGGTTACTCCAATCCCCTCGGAAACCTTGGACGCAGAAAGAGTTCGTGGCCCCTTACCCTCCGAGTTGTTGCTGGAAATTGATCAGGACATCCGTCAACTGGTCACTGCTATCCACCGTAGCGGCACTTCTGAAGTGGTTCGTCATGGCGAGCGCTATGACGATTATCGGATAGAGGGCCAGCGGACTCAGCGAGAAGATAATCTGCGCGACCGTTATACCGGTGAGTTCTATCGTTGCACGTTGGTATTGGTGACTATCAGACTCAATTACCACCGCACCTACTACGATCCTGAATCTCAGCGCGTAGCAATCAGCAATAAAGATGTTTCCCAGCGTACGGACCGCCTATGTACCTATGATGAGTCCGGCCGCGAACTCTACACCCCAAATATCGCCAGTACCACTGTGCTTACGCCCTAATCAAATCGCACAAAAGAAACAGTATGAAACCTAACTATTTAGATATGCGCGGGTTCCAAACCCAGACAGACGATTCCGGCACTACTTACCGTATCAGGGGGTCAGGAGTAGGCCCTGGATATGTTGTTAGCCAGCTTTTTCTTGGGGCCGTGCTGGGCTTTATTTTCGACCTGGTTGTGGCCAGTCAGGTTGGCCCGGGTGTGCTGGTCGGCGCTTTGCTTGCTCTGCTTGTTACCGTGGTCATCGCTGCGCTTCGCGTTCAGCACTTTGAGTTCAAGGTAGGCAAAGAGTTTGTCGATGTGGGCAGTTTGCGACTCCCTGTCACGGCGCTGTCTGAAATACTTTTGTATAACAAGTTTCTCGGCGGTGAAATTGCGTCGGCCCAGCGTAAGGGTGCGGGTTTTTTTATCGTTGGTACCGGCATGGGCGGAATAAGTCTGCTTGTCGCCTCGGCACTTAGCAATGCCGCGTCTGCCCTTGGCGCAGACATGCGTCGTTTGCGGTTACGCAGCCTTGCCAAACGGGCAAATCAACTTTGCCTGCGCCACGGTGCAGAATTGGTACCTTTGGCCCGGCACTTGACTGAAAAGAAGGCCATTTCACTGTTCGATGCAGTCATGAAAGAGTTCGAGGTTTCGCCTGCGCAGGAGGTTGGCACAGCTGATGCCACTTCAGGTCACGGGGCCAGTGCTCGCGTACCGCAGCAGGGCATGGCTCAGCGGCTACCGAATTACCAGGCGATCGATGCCCTGAGACTCAAATGGATATTGGTGCTAATGGCGGCAGGTCTGCTCGACAGCGTGTTTGGTTTGTTGGCACCGCTGTTTCATGCCGGCAACCCGGTCTTCGGGCCGCTGGTCGCATCGACAACCCTGATCTATCCCATATTGGTACTTGCTTGGATGGGGCTGGCGTTCTTGCTATGGCGTCACCTCCGGGTCAAGAGTTGGCTTGTCACAACACTGCTTTGGGCGGCGATCATCTTCAAAGCCTCCGAGTTGCCGTCCTTTCTTGGTGTTTGGCACTTAGCAGGCTCGGCTATTGCTATAGCCGCCTTTTGGGCTTCTCAGGCCTGTCTGTCAAGGCATGCGGGCGCCGTGACATCCTTCAGCTACATAGCGCTGGCTGTCGGCTGCGCACTGTATTTTGCTGACCGCTTGGGGTTGGTTCTGGGGGATGACTACCAGGGGTTGTTCCTCGCACCAGCGATGGCAGCCAAGATGAGTATGGGTTTGTATTTGCTACAGATTTGGTGCCTGTACCAGCTCTACTTGGAAGTGCTGGGCGACAGTAAGTCATCCGCGTAACGACAGCTGTACGGCCACCTTCAGCAGTCCGGCAAAGGAACTTATCGACGCAACTTGTGGCCTGGGTGTGACCTTTTTCAGTAGGTTGCCAGGGGAAATGGGCAAGCATTTCCCCTGACTCGTCGTGAAGGCGAAAAAGGAATCACCTGCCGGCTTGGCAATCGGCCGTAACGACGAACTGCAACAGGTTGAGGCTATCCGGCGGCGTCAGTGCTATACGGCAAAGCAGCCTGAAAACCTCAATCCACCAACGCACCATTGATGATCGCCCGCAACTCCTGCCGCACCGGATAACTCGACGACGGAATCAGCTGGGTCATAAACACCATCAGCACATCCTCAACCGGGTCGACGAAGAAGTTGGTGCTGGCCATGCCGCCCCAGCCGTATTCGCCGATTGATCCGTTGGTTTGTGACTTGGCGACGTCGATCTTGACCGAGAAGCCCAGGCCAAAGCCGCTGCCATCGTAGGGCGTTTCACTGAAGGAGCCGACGGATACGCCTGGCAGATCCTGGTTGTTGGGCAGGTGGTTCATGCGCATGAATTCGAGCGTCTTGCGGCCGATGATACGGGCGTCGTCCAGCTCGCCGCCGTTGGCCAGCGCCTGGGCAAAGCGGTAGTAATCGTCGATGGTGGAGACCAGGCCGCCACCGCCCGACAGATAACCGTGGGCCTTGCTGAAACTGGAGTCCTGCGGGTCGTCCTGCAGGCTGAAGCTGCCACCGGGCTGGAACTGATAGCAGGCGGCAAAGCGCGGGAGCTTGTCGGCGGGTACGGTGAAGAAGGTGTCGACCATGCCCAGTGGGGCGAAGATATGACGCTGGAAGTACTCATCCAGCGTCAGGCCGGATAGCACTTGCACCAGGTAGCCGCAGACGTCGGTAGCCACTGAGTAGTTCCAGGCGGTGCCGGGAGAAAACTCGAGCGGCAGCCTGGCAAGATCGTCGATCAGGCGATCCAGGGTCAGGCCGGGGCCGCCATCCAGCTTGAGGCTGCGATAGGCGGCGTCGACGTTGGTGCGGTTCATGAAGCCGTAGGTCAGGCCCGACTGGTGGGTGAGCAGGTCACGAATGGTCATGGGCCGCTCGCAGGCGGTGGTCAGTATCTGCGGGTAGACGCCGGTCTTGTAGACGCGCAGGTTGCTCCAGCTGGGGATGTACTTGTGCACCGGGTCATCGAGTAGAAAGCGACCCTGCTCGTACAGCTGCATCAGGGCGATGGAGGTGATCGGCTTGGTCATGGAATAGATGCGGAAGAGGGTGTCGCGCTCTACCGGCAGGCCGCGCTCTACGTCGCGCAGGCCCTGGGCATGGCAGTAGACCAGTTCACCGCGCCGGGCAACCAGCGTCAGGGCGCCAGGCAGCTTGCCGGCGTCTATGTAGGCTGATTGCAGGTGGCTGCCAATGTGTGAAATCCGTTCCAGATCGACGCCGGCGATGCAGTTGCTTTGGGCCATAAGTGAAGTATCCCTCGTGTGCGTGAATCCCCGATAGTAGCCTGCCAGACCCGCTGACAGAAGGCACCAGCGATGGCAAATGGCGTGTCATGCGGAGGTGTGATGGCGGTTACAAAATAAAGTCGGGTTTGCCGCGTGAGACCTCTTGTGCGGCGGCGCGGCGCGGAGTAAAAAACGCGCACCGTAGCGGCCTGAGGATTGCGATGAAATGAGCGACCATTCGCCCTGTCTGAACTGCGGCGCCTGTTGCGCCACATTCAGGGTGTCTTTTTACTGGGGAGAAACTGATAGCGCCCCAGGGGGTGACGTACCCACCCAGCTGACTGAACAATTAACGCCTTACCGTGCCTGCATGCAGGGCACCAATCAGCCCAAACCTCGTTGTGTGGGGCTGCTGGGCACGGTCGGTGAGGGCGTGCGCTGCAGTATTTACGAGCAGCGCCCCAGCCCGTGTCGGGAGTTTCCCTATCATGGCGAAAACGGCCAGGACAGCCCGGAATGTCAGCGCGCCAGAGCCGCTCACGGCTTGCCCCCGCTGCCATCCAATCCGACGCGTCCGCGGCTGATCCCGACGATCGCTGCCTGATCTGGGTTGCCGCACGCCGCAGCGGCGTGCGGCGTCTCAGGCCGCACTGGTGCGAGCGCTGCTGTCGGCAATCAGCGCATGCACCAGATACAGCTTGCGCAGACTGTCGATATTCAGCACAAACGGATAAATATCGGTTTGCCCCATGCTGCGCGCCAGTACGTTGAGTACGCTGCTGAGTTGCACCCAGCGATTGCAGAAATCCAGAAAAGCCTCGCGTTCGTCCTGCCCCAGCGGCAGTGGTGGCAGTTGACTGCTGTCAAAGGGTTCGACCTGCATGGCCAGGCTGCCGGGCTGAATGCCGAAATCCAGCGCCGCATTCAGGGTGTCAGTCATGTGCAGGTAGTGCGCCCAGGTTTCGGCCCAATCCTCCCAGGGGTGGGCGCTCGCGTATTGACTGATGAAATGCTGCTGCCAGTCACGCACGGGCTGTTCATAGTGCGTCTTCAATGCTGCCTGATAGTCAGCACGCTCATCACCGAACAGCTCGCGAAAGGGTGTCAGCCAGTCGCTGTTCTGCACCAGTCGATCCCAGTAGTAGTGGCCGCTCTCATGGCGGAAGTGCCCAAGCAGGGTGCGGTAAGGTTCGTGCAGTTGCTGGCGACGCTGCTCGCGGTTGGCCGGATCGGCTTCGGCCAGATCCAGGGTGATCTCACCGGCCATGTGCCCGGTGGTGATCGGCGGACCGCCCGGCAGTTGGCGCAACAGGTGAAAACCCAGGCCATGTTCCGGGTCCAGTCGACGTGGCACCACGGATAGCCCCAGCAGCACCAGTTGGGCAACCAGCCGGCGCTTGGCCTGTTCGACCTGAAGCCACAGGGCATCGCTGTCGGGTTGGCTGAGGTCGGGTATGGTCAGGTTGAGCTCGCAGGCCAGACACAGGCTGGCGTCGCTGTCAGCCGGAATCAACCAGTTGCACTGCGCGGCGCTGGTGCGATTAGCGCAGCAGCGCACGCGGCGCGGTTCGGCGGCGCGGGTGCGGTAGTGCTCGGCGTCTGCTTCCAGTGCCAGCAGTTGGCCCTGATCCGGCAGATAACCCAGCTCGGCACCGCAGCGCACGCAATGGGTGTTGTCGAAGAATATTGGCTGACCGCAGCTGCAGCGCTGCAGCAAGCCATTGGGGTGGTAATCGAACAGCTGTTGTCCGCGACTGCGCTGCAGCAGTTGCTCGAAATAACTCAAGATGCCTCCTGTGCCCGCTCAACTGCTGCCTTGCAGTTGCTCCGGGCTGGCGAAATAGGTTTGGCTGATGGCCGCGTGCAGTTCGTCAAAGTCGATCTGAATCTCGTCGACAAAGGCGTGCAGCTCGTCGGGCTCGGCGGCCAGCAGGGCGACGTCCGGCTTGCTCAGGTCTCGCCGGCAGGTTTCGACCTCCTGCAGGGCCAGTTCGTGCCGCGGCAAGGTTTGCAGGGCATTGGCCAGGCGCTCCATGCAGCAGGCCACGCTACGCGGGAACAGCCGGTCCTGCAGCAGGAAGCTAAGCACATCCGGTCCGCGAATGCGCAAGCGCACATGCTGGCGGTACATCTGGTAGCCGCTCAGTGACTTGAGCACGCTCATCCACTGCAGGGTCTCAAAGGGCTTGAGGTCTTCATCGCTGCGCGGCAGCAGGTTGGCCGAGCGCACATCGATAATGCGGGTGGTCATGTCGGCGCGCTCCAGCTGGCGGCCCAGCATCAGGAACGAGCGTACCTGGGTATAGCTCAGGATGCCTTCGATCAAGCCGTTGACCGTTTGGCAACTGCGGATGACGCGGCCGAGAAAGGCGTCGCGGCGTCGCGGAGTGATGCCTGAACCGACCTGCTCCTTGACGCTCAGGTACAGCTGATTGACTTCTTCCCAGATCTCCCGGGGGATGACGTCGCGGGTGGTGCGCAGGTTTTCCCGGGCGGCGGCCAGCGAGCTGAGGATGGAGCCGGAGTAGCGACGGTCACCGCACATGAACGACAGTACGCTGGCTTCGTCACGGGTCGGATACAGCTCATCGAACAGGGCATCATTGCCGGTAATGGCGATGATCTCGGCCCAGCCGAGCTTGGTCGAGCGGGGCAGATCGAGCAACAGGTGGCTGGTGACGCTCAGCAGGCGTGCGGTATCTTCGGCGCGCTCCAGATAGCGCGCCATCCAGTAGGTGTTTTCGGCTACACGTGAAAGCATGATTCAGTTCCCTGCCAGGTCAACGATCCAGGTGTCTTTGCTGCCGCCGCCCTGCGAGGAGTTGACGACCAGCGAACCTTTGGTGAGCGCGACCCGGGTCAGGCCGCCGGTAGTAACCCAGGTGGATTCTCCAGACAGGATGAAGGGCCGCAGATCGACGTGGCGCGGCTCCATGCTGTTGCCGCACAAGGTGGGCGAGGTAGACAGGCTCAGCGTGGGTTGGGCCATGTAGTTGCGCGGGTCGGCCTTGATCAGCTCGGCAAAGGTGTCGCGCTCTTTCTTGGTGGCGTGCGGGCCGATCAGCATGCCATAGCCGCCGGACTCGTTGGCCGGCTTGACCACCAGCGTGTCGAGATTGTCCAGCACGTACTTGCGGTCCTCCTCAAACATGCACAGGTAGCTGGGCACGTTGGGCAGCAGTGGCTGTTCGCCGAGGTAGTACTCGATGATCTTGGGCACGAAGGCGTAGATCACCTTGTCGTCGGCCACCCCGGCGCCCGGTGCGTTGGCCAGCGCTACGTTGCCCTTGCGCCAGGCGCGCATCAGGCCGTGGACGCCGAGCATGGAATCGGGATTGAACACCTCGGGGTCGATGAACATGTCGTCGACCCGGCGGTAGATCACATCCACGCGCGCCAGACCGTCAATCTTGCGCATGTAGACGCAATCATCGTCGCCCACCACCAGGTCGCTGCCCTCGACCAGCTGCACGCCCATCTGCTGCGCCAGGTAGGAGTGCTCGTAGTAGGCGGAGTTGTAGATGCCGGGGGTCAGGATGACGATGCTCGGATCATCGCCGGGACGCGGCGAGAGCGAGGCCAGCATGTCGTAGAGCTGGGCGGTGTAGTCGTCGACCGGCTGGATCAGGCCGTTGGCGAACAGATCGGGCATGACCCGTTTGGTGACGTTGCGGTTCTCCAGCATGTAGGAGACGCCCGAGGGAACGCGCAAGTTGTCTTCCAGCACGTACAGGGTGCCGTCCTTGTCGCGCACCAGGTCGGAGCCGCAGATATGCGCCCAGACGTTGTGCGGAGTGGAAATGCCGACGCACTGCGGGCGGAAGTTGACCGACTGGGCCAGTACCTCCCTGGGTACCACGCCGTCCTTGACGATCTTCTGGTCGTGGTACAAATCATCGATAAACATGTTCAGCGCCTGAACGCGCTGCTTGAGGCCCGCATCGGTCTTTTGCCACTCGGCCAGCGGAATGATGCGCGGCACGATATCGAACGGCCACGCCCGATCGATCATGTTGCCTTCGGTGTAGACGGTAAAGGTGATGCCCATCAGTTGGATGGCCACCTCGGCGGCGGTCTTGTGTTCGGCCAGCTCGCGGGCGTCGAGATTGGCGAGATACTGGCATAACAGCTCGGCCTCCGCGCGGGGCTGTCCGGGTGCCTTGATGAGTTCGTCGTAAAAGCCCTTCGAAGTGTAATCGTCCCAGTTTACTTTACTCATTCAGCTACTCTGTTCGCCAGGGGAAGGTTGGTGTGCAGCCTGCAATTGCCATACCAGATGCACTGGATCGGGGCACGCCTGTTCCGTGCTGGTATCGGTCGGCAACGAAGATTGTCACCCACCTGTGTTAAGGGTTAAGTATCGTCGAGCCTTGGCACAGCCATTGCTTCTACCGTTGCGGGCACTGCCGCACACTTGATCGGGATCATTTGTCATGACCATCCGCGTAGCACTCAGGCACCAGACCACCTACGACTTCGACAAACCGGTTGCGCTCTCGCCGCACCTGGTGCGCCTGCGCCCGGCGCCGCACTGCCGTACGCCGATCGATGCCTATAGCCTCAAGATTAGCGGAGGCGAGTACTTCATCAACTGGCAGCAGGATCCTTTTGGCAATCACGTCGCCCGTTTGGTGTTTCCGGAGAAGATGCGCCACCTGTCGATCGAGGTTGAACTGGTTGCCCCGATGACCGTTATCAATCCCTTTGATTTCTTTGTCGAAGAGTACGCAGAACAGTTCCCCTTTGTTTATCAGGACGGGCTGCGCAAGGAGCTGGCGCCCTATCTGGAAAGCCCGAAACCCGGGCCGTTGCTGAGCGAGTGGCTGACCTCCGTCAGCCGCGAGAAATGCTCGATCACTGATTTTCTGGTCACCCTGAACCAGCGTCTGGCCAATGACATTACTTACGGCATCCGTATGGAACCGGGCGTGCAAACGCCGGAGCAGACATTGGAGCTGGCCAGCGGTTCGTGCCGTGACTCGGCCTGGCTGCTGGTGCATATCTGCCGTCAACTGGGGCTGGCTGCCCGTTTTGTCTCGGGTTACCTGATCCAGTTGACCGCCGACGTCAAGGCGCTGGACGGGCCTTCCGGCACGGAAACCGACTTCACCGACCTGCATGCCTGGACCGAGGTATTCGTGCCGGGTGCCGGCTGGATCGGGCTGGACCCGACCTCGGGTCTGTTGGCGGGGGAAGGGCATATGCCGCTGGCGGCCACCGCTGAGCCCTCCAGTGCCGCACCCATTACCGGGGCAAGTGATCCCTGCGAAGTGACCTTTCACTTTGATATGAGCGTTGAACGGGTGCACGAAGACCCGCGCGTGACCAAACCATACACGGATACCGAATGGGCCGAGATTCTGGCGCTGGGTGAGGCCGTAGACACGCGCCTGGATGAGTTGGACGTGCGTCTGACCATGGGCGGTGAGCCGACCTTTGTGTCCATCGATGACATGGATGCACCAGAATGGACCATCGCTGCGCAGGGGCCGACCAAAAGGGGGCTTTCCGAGCGGCTGCTGCGGCGCTTGCGTCCGCATTTTGCGCCGCATTCGCTGATCCATTATCAGCAGGGTAAATGGTATCCGGGTGAGCCTCTGCCACGTTGGGCGCTGGCTTGCTATTGGCGTCGTGATGGCAAGCCAGTGTGGCAGGACGATCGCTGGCTGGCTGATGTGGACCGCGATTACGGAGCGGATGAGCACAGCGCCAAACGCTTTGCCGAGGTGCTGATGCGCCGCCTGGGGGTGCCGGCCCAGTATTTGCTGCCCTGTTTTGAAGATGCCTACTACTACCTCTGGCTGGAGCGTACCCAGCCGATCGACGTTGACCTGCGTGGTGAAGACCTGCAGGACGACGACAATCGCCTGCGTCTCGCGCGCCTGCTCGAGCGAGGCCTCGACCGTACCGTGGGCTACACGTTGCCGCTGACCCGGGCGGAGGAGGGGGGCTGGGTCAGCGGTGACTGGCCGCTGCGGCGTGAGCAGCTCTATCTGGTGCCGGGGGACTCGCCCATGGGCCTGCGTCTGCCGTTGTCATCGTTGCCGATTGCGCGCCGTGAAGAGGCGCAGCCGTTGTCGCTGTTCGATGAAGCCGCGGCACTACCTGACTTGAACGGCGAGGTGGCCAGCCGCTACAGCGCTGTGCACAGCGCCCGGCATGACGGCATGCACCACACGGCCGCCGGGCAGGACTGGCAGGAACAACTGCCCGAGTTGAGCGAGGGTGGTGTCATCGGCACCGCGCTGTGCATCGAGCCGCGTGACGGCAAGTTGTTTGTCTTTATGCCGCCGCTGACCCGGCTGGAGCCCTACCTCGAGCTGCTGGCCTGTATCGAGCACACCGCTGCCGAGCTGAACATGCCGGTCTGCATCGAGGGGTATGCGCCGCCGTCGGACAACCGTATCGAGAAATTCATGATTACCCCGGACCCGGGGGTCATCGAGGTCAACATCATGCCCGCAGCCAGCTGGCCGGAGCTGGTACGCAACACGGAAATCCTCTATGAGGAAGCGCGCCAGACCCGACTGGGCACCGAGAAATTCATGCTCGATGGTCGTCACACCGGTACCGGCGGCGGCAACCACGTGACCCTGGGCGGCCGAACTCCGGCGCAATCGCCGTTCCTGCGGCGCCCGGATCTGCTGGCCAGCATGCTGACCTACTGGCAGCATCATCCGAGCCTGTCCTACCTGTTCTCCGGCATGTTCATCGGCCCGACCAGTCAGGCACCCCGGGTGGATGAGGCCCGGTATGAAGCGCTGTACGAGCTGGAGATCGCGCTGTCGCAGATGCCCGAGGGCGAGGTGCCACAGCCTTGGCTGGTGGATCGGCTGGTGCGCAACCTGCTGACCGATATCACCGGCAATACCCACCGCGCCGAGTTCTGTGTCGACAAGATGTACTCGCCGGACAGCGCAACCGGGCGTCTTGGCCTGCTGGAGTTGCGCGGTTTTGAAATGCCGCCGCACGCGCGAATGAGCCTGATGCAGCAATTGCTGATTCGCGCCCTGGTGGCGCGCTTCTTTGCCAAGCCCTACCGGCAGCCGCTGGCGCGCTGGGGTACCGCGCTGCACGACAAATGGATGATGCCGCATTATCTGTGGCGCGATCTGTGCGATGTGCTGGCCGATTTGCGTGAGCATGGGTTCGACTTTGCCGAGGACTGGTTCGCTCCCTTCCTGGAGTTCCGCTTTCCGCATGCGGGGGAGGTGCAGTATGGCGACACCCGTATCACCCTGCGGCAGGCCATCGAGCCTTGGCATGTGCTGGGCGAGGAGGTCAGTGGTGGCGGCACGGCGCGTTATGTCGACTCGTCGGTGGAACGGCTGGAGGTCAAGCTGCAGGATTACAACCCGGCACGGCATGTGCTGACCTGCAACGGCTATCGCGTGCCGCTGCAGCCGACCGGCGTAGCCGGTGAGGCGGTGGCTGCTGTGCGCTATCGTGCCTGGCAGCCGCCGTCGGCCCTGCACCCGACCATCGCCGTGCAGGCACCGCTGGTGTTCGATCTGGTGGACAGCTGGAATGAGCGCTCGGTGGGCGGCTGCACGTACCACGTAGTGCATCCGGCCGGGCGTAACTTCGAGCGTTTCCCGGTTAACGCCAACGAAGCCGAAGCGCGACGCATGGCGCGTTTCTGGGCCTACGGCCATACCCAGGGCGAGATCAGTGAGATTCAGCAAGCGCCGGGTCAGGAGTATCCGCATACCCTCGATCTGCGGCGCGCCGGGGTACGCAGTCCTGGTTTATAATCGACGGCTACATACATCAGGCTGCTGATTCTCAGCCGTCACCGGGAAGCGCTGCATGCAACAAGCTGTGAATCTGGGATCTGCCGTCAAGGCCATCCTTGGGGAGTATCCGGGATATGCCGGGCACGACGAGTTGCTGGGCGAGGATCAGCAGCCGCGCGCGGCTTGGCAGGCGCTGTTGGAGGACGTCGCGCAGCTCGGCTCCGAGGTGCTGGCTGGCCGCTGGGAAGAGACCCAGAATCTGCTGCATGAGAACGGCGTTACCTTCAACCCGTATGAAGACGACCCCGGGCAGCTGCGTTCCTGGCAGCTGGACTGCATGCCCTGGGTGGTCGGCACCCAGGAGTGGGACGAGCTGGAGGCGGGTCTGCGCCAGCGCAGCCGGCTGCTGGAACACATCCTTGATGACCTCTACGGTGCTCGCCGGATCATCAGCGAAGGCCTGCTGCCGCCCGAGCTGATTTTCACGCATCCCGGGTTTCTGTTTTCCGCCGCCGACGATCCGCCACAGGTGGAGCGGCCGCTGCTGATCTTCCACGGCACCGACCTGGTGCGCGACAGCCAGGGCGGCTGGCAGGTGCTGGCCGACTGGACTCAGTCGCCAGCCGGCGCCGGTTATGCGCTGGAAAATCGCATTACCCTGGCCCGCGCACTGCCCAGTATCTACCGCGAAGCGCCGATCAAACGGCTGGCGGGCTTTCTGCAGGCGCAGCACCGCTGCCTGGCCAGCCTGGCCAACGGGCAGCGCGAGCAACCGAACATTGTGCTGTTGTCGCCGGGCCCGGGCAGCCCCGGTTACTTTGAGCACGCCTGGCTGGCCAACTACATGAACTTCTCACTGGTC
>Ga0098074_1000915_pt1 | contig 16889 bp, 7 predicted proteins | sample 32_taG_FD_75064 | JGI IMG/M metagenome (GOLD analysis project Ga0098074, IMG submission 75064) | Marine viral communities from the Gulf of Mexico - 32_GoM_OMZ_CsCl metaG | ecosystem: Environmental > Aquatic > Marine > Oceanic | place: Atlantic Ocean: Gulf of Mexico | collected 2015-07-12
AAGTTATCAGGAAGCAGCCCTAATTTAACCTCTTCTATTATAGATACCGTAGTTAACCTTCAAACAGCTTCAGCCGGCGAGCTTGTTTATAGCACAAAGCCGACAATATTTTTCTGGAGAAACGCTAGTGCACACTCAACTTCTTCAATTAGTTTTGTTGTTGGCGGCGATCGGGTACCCACAGATTTATTAGATAGTGCTACTCAACCTACTGAAAAATTTGAATTGGAAGATCTACAAGGCAATAGAGTTGGCTTTCATCTTATTAATACAAATGATACATTTGACGGTTCAACAGTTAGTACTTCCGGTAGCACTTTTGTACAAGTTGGATATTCAAGCTTGCCTAATAGTGTCGCTGGTACAACTCAGCTTTTTAATAGAATAGCAGCTGCAGTAAATAATGTGACTAGTGCAAATAATGGCCTTGAGTTAAATATTTCAGCCTCTTCACATAATTTAGGCTCAGGAGGGCAAGTTTTAGTATTTCACCAAACTATTGGTGGTACTGGACCTAAAAATACTTTTGTTAACTCTTTGTCTGCTAGCAATATTACAGGCCCGAAGTATAGCTTAAATTCTCAGTGGAGTATATACGCTGGAAATTTTGCCGGCGGTAGTACGGATACAGCTGACACTTTTAAGGGTATTGATGTTGGAAGTGTACAGTCATTAAAAGACGATGGCATTATGGGCTATAAATCACCAACCGCCTCACTACAATATAATAGACATACTTTTCCCTATAATACTCCATTTTATGTAACGAACCGTCTTAGGGATAGAAATCCTTTTTATAATAGTTATAATGATTATATTGGCTCTGACTTAAAACATCTTGGTCGCGATCACTCTTTGTTTTCTGAGTTTTGTTATTCTGATAATATGAAGTTCTACAATAGCAAGCTACCCGGAATCACCAACGAGCAACTTCTGTACAGGGATGATGATTCTTATATTAATATTGATCAAGAATATCCCTGCAAGAAGATTGTTCGAGACGCGCAAATTTTAAATGATACGAATGATATATATCACAAAGCCAACTCTAGAAAAATTATTGGCTCTGTAGCTTCGGCATCAGCTGCGCAGGATAGCTATCAAACTAGCTCACAAAGATATCAATATGATGATCTAGCTGGTACATCTTTATTGACTAGCAATGCTAGGGTAAAAAAAGATTATCGCAGTGATTCAACTTCTGTTCAATACACAAACTTATTCGAACACTCAGATACACTTAAGAATTTTTCCTTTTTGTTAGATAATAATGTTTCTGGCTTTAGTGACACAGAAAGAACTATTCCTAGTAAAATTACATTCAATGCTGATGTTGTTAAGAAGCTTTTGCCTTATAATGGTTTTTATCCAGCCAACAGAACATTACAAATTGGAAATGCTCTTGTGAATGATTTTACTAGTTCTTCAGGGTTTAAAGGCAGCATGGACGCTGCAGCTTTAGGGCAAGTATCACAAGATTCAATTTCCGGACCTGCTTACTTACAGACGTTGATTGAGCCGATTATGGGACCAGGAATCTTATATAATTCAATTAAATCAGGTATCGCTGTAGATTATCCAGTTTATACACAAAAACCAACTTATTATAACCCAACTAGCTTTTCGTCTAATAAAAATGAAAATGGCTTAAATTACCAAGCTTTGCGATCAACTTTTCATGGCGGGTTATATATGATGGGAGCGTCACGCTGCATACCATCTATTTTAACTTCCTTACACAATAAACGCTTGCCATTTGAAGCATTATACAATCCAGATAGATTAATTAATATGTTTAGCCCTTCTCAAGGCAACAAGTTAAATTTACATTTGGTTAGTGATTTTATCGATATCGATCGAGCCGCCACTGGGTCGTCTGATATGAGTGGCACAATTAATATTAATAACCCTAGTATTAATTTACCAGACCAGTCGTCTATTTCTGCTTTAAAGCGCGGAACATACTTCCCCATGATCAATAATTATTTGTCTGAGACGGTTGATTTTTTCCTTGCACAGGATAATTCCACTAACTCTAAAATTCCAGTCGCTGTTAGCTCTTTTGTTGATCAAAGTAAAGATTTAATTGCAGAAAATGAATATTCATTTGAAGTTTCTTTAAGACAGGGTAAATACACAATAATGTCAGAGGGCCCTCGCCAAGCCGGAATAGGCAAGCGAGATGACGCGATTTTTGAGGCAAGTGATGCGGAAACTTATTTTACTAGAAACTCTTCGATGCGTGGGTACATATACGGCCCTCCTTTAGAAGTTGTACCACATAGCACTCCACGTGTCGCAGGCCTTGATGCTTGGAATAATGAAAGCTTAGATTTCAAAGATGTTTACGTTAATGAAACATCCAGAGAGTATAATTATTTGGCAGCTAATCTACAAGATCCTGCTTATCACGCTTATACACCTCCTTATTTTTATGGAAAAAGTTCAGTTGTGTATAGAACAATTTTTGTTGAGAATATTAATTTAAGTACTTCAGAATTAGTTCAGAAGTTAATTAGCCCTGAAGCTGACAATACAGCTCCTACATTCCTTTTAGATCAATACACAACCCCAACTAGTGGATCCTCCGCAACACATCGATTTATTGTTGATGATAGCGCTTTATTAGTTTCAATTCCTAGCACAGGCTCAGTTTCAAAGGGGTCACTAGCAAAAATGAAAATTAATTCTTCTGTTGCTACAAGTGGTAAATTAATTGCTGTAAGTAAGAAAGCGCCTGATGATACAAGGATGCCTGATAGTGTTTGGGCACTGTATCCAGAATGGGTTTGTCCAGTCTTAGACTTTTCTGGATCTTCGTCTGCAATAAGAAACAAGAAAGTTTCAATTGATCCAGAAGATAACTTTAATACAAACTTTGATGAGGAGATTATTACGGTTTCAAATGATTTCCACAGTATTAAAACAGGCTTCGGTATGTGGTCAGGATATGGAACTGATCCATATGATCAGCAATTAATGACCCAAGCTTTAATTGCAAATGGTATTAGAGATGAAGAAACACAAAAAGCCTATTTGGAAGAAAAAGGAATATATTTTTCTGTTAAAGATTTTAGTTCTACTGCAAACACAGAAGATAATCAAGCTCAAAGCGCTACCTTTATTTTAGATACTGATAATGAAAAGTATTCAACAACACTTGATAACACTAATGTTGTAGATTCAGACGATTTACTAGATCGCTTAGGACTAGAAAAAAATGATTATCCTGTAGGAAAGTTTGCAAATTCTAAAAAAATTAATGAAGCTGTTGCAATAATTCCTTATTTTGATAAGGAAATATCGATAAAAATAAATAAAAATTCTAATGTTACATTAGGAGATAATTTTGACAGTAAGACACTTTATCAAACTCGCGAACTAATCCCTGGAAAACATTTTCTTCCAATAAATGAAAGAGTATTTGAAAATATTTTAAGTCTCTTTATGGTTGAAAAAGTTATAGGTGAAGAAATAGCAATTAATACAAATATTTATGGGACTAGAAGTGATACGTATTCTAAGAATTACGCGATGCATAATATCCCCAATGAGAACCAATCTAGCGAAGAAAGTTACTTTAATGAAATTGATGAATTTTTAAGAAATGCTAGGACAGAAGCATTGGGTACAGACGTTGGTCAACTTATTAGTCATCTATCATGCCATTCAGAGCATAGCGGATATGTTGTACCTCCTGAGTTTGATTTTGTGCATAATAAAGATGTCCCTCCATTTCAAATGATGATTATTCCATTTGAGGAACATTTAGACAAACAAGATTTGATCGACATATACCAAGGTATAATGCCCAATTGTAGTTTATACGCGAAAAAAGATAGGTCCTCAACATCTGCAAATTGTACTTTTGTACCAGATTTCGGAGAACTCTACATTTCTGATTATCCTCTAATGGGCAATTATGGCATAACAAACTTTTTGTCTCCTTCAATGTTACAAGAATTTGATAATTTAAAGAGTTTGTTTGGGGAGGGTGTGTTAAATGATGAAGGGCAAGAGATAGACAGTAGTAAAATTCCTTACAAAACATCAAGAGAGTTTTATAGAAACTTGCGTTTTATGGTATTTAAAGTAAAGCAAAGATCTAAAAAAGACTACAAAAATTACAAAAACTCTGAAATTTACAAAGCAGCTGAGAAAAAACTATTATCAATTGAAGGAGATAATACAATAAACACTAATATACTAGAAGCAAAAACGGTATTGTATAAAACAACTACCGATGTTTATGGGGCAAACTGGCCATATGATTATTTCTCCCTCATAGAGTCTGGTAAGTTAGATATAGAGCTAGAGGTAGACGGTTAAAATGGAATTTTTTAATAAAAAACAAGACGTTATAGATCTACAATTAACAAATTATGGTCGTCATTTACTCTCAAAAGGGATGTTCAAGCCAGTGTATTATTCTTTTTATGATGATAACATAATTTATGATATTGGACCTACAGGAATCCAAGAGGCACAAAACGAATCAGAAGAAAGAATAAAAGAATCACAAAGACTCAAGACACAATATAACTATACCTCTCTAGAGAGGGAGTTTAAAGTTCAGCATGAGACGGAAAATTCTCAAAAGACTGCTGAAAAAAAATATGTTCTATCTCAGCCGATTGGCACAATGGATTTGCAGTCTGAACATTCTCCTTCATGGACTGTTAGATTTTTAAATGGCACTCTTTCTGGCAGCCAAAAAGATCTAACGGTGCAAGAAGAAACAGGGGGCAAAGTTGTTTTAAACATACCTCAGCTAAACACACATGCGTCTATCAACACTCAAATAATAGACTTAGAAAACGAAGATTTTACAGATGATTTATTTGATGGGCCATCAGAATCAAATATTATCATTGATTCAGCGGAAGAAGAATATTCTATTTTATTGAAAATAATGGAAAATAACTCAGAGTTTCAAAAGAAAAATTTTGATATAGAGTTTTTTGAGATAATAGAAGAAAAAAAAGAAAATGGCAATACAGTAGAGAACTTAAGGCAGTTATTTTTTGAAAAGCCACATCATCTAGCAGATCATATGGATATTTTAGAGCAAGTAACGCCTGAAGATGATAATAGATATGTTTATCATTATTTTGATTTTAAAGTTGATAGTGAAATTCCGCAATCAATATTGTGTGAATATGATCCCGTACCTCAGAAATTAGGTGTATTTGCTGACGAGCGCACAGTAATCTGTCAGGACGTGCTAAATCAAGAGCAAAGAACTGCATTTGATATATACGAAGCAGGTACCAATGATAATCCAGGAGAGATCTGCTAATGGCAAAAATGTTGGATTTAGTTAGTGGCGGATCGTTTTTACCTCACGTATATTGCAAAAAAGTTACATTGCAGAATGGGCCTGAGGAAAATCAAATTGAAGTTGTTCTTAACTTAGAATTTTTTAGAGATGCTACATCAGCGCAATCTTTTGCAAATAATAATCAAAATTTTCAAGAATATCTTTATTTGCAGGTTGTACCTTTTGCAGAAAATCCAAATATAAAGAAACTTATGCCACAAAACGCATATAAAAATGGACAAAGACAATTAAACATTTTTACAGCGTTTAATGATCCATCTGTAGAGGAATGGTACGCAGCCGATTCAAGTAGACAAACTTATCTACCAATTGGGCAAATAAGTGGCCACTCTCGCCCTGAACAAAGACTGGGCTCTATCTTTAAACAATTTGAGTTTACTCATAAAGCGCCGATTGTTCCACCAATGTCGATAAAGAACTTATTAAATGGGCCGGCTAGCCGTCAAGAAGTTGTTAGCGGTAAGCCATATGACGTTGTAGCGCTACAATATAAGTATATATACAATATACCAAGTAATTCGCCATCACATTTAGGCTTTATGTTCTACTGTTTTTTGGATGTCCCTTCATATATTTTGGACACTTACTCCGGAGAATATCCTGTAGATTTAAAAATCTTAAATGGACCGGTGAACACACAAATTGTTTTAAGAAATGGGCAAATCCCAAGCGAAATACATCAATTTTACACAACAGTTGGCAAAAAATGGAATGGATCAGTGCACTTACACACTGAAGATAATCCGGATTTGTCAGATCCTAACAGTCCTTATTTCGGTGATGGAAGCTCTGGAGAGAATAAAGGATGGATGGCTGGTGAAATGCACACACCAAATAAAAATCAGCCTAAATTAAATCTGTTTTATATACCAAACTTTAAAGTTCAAGATTTTAGAAGCAAGACAACTCTACCTCAAGAAAATGTTTTAGGTTTAAATTTTATTGATGGCAGTAGAGTTTTAAACATGACGGATTTAACGGAATCAGAATTACTTTTAGAACAATTAGCTGGAAAGTGGCTAATGCCTTTTCAAAAAGAAGCAAGGAAATATGTTTCAAAAATTGATTTTGTGTCTGCTCAAAACGCATTAAACATGCCTATCCAACCCAATCTCTATGATAACGATAGTGAGTATTCTAAACTATATTTAAGTAAAGATGCGGCAGGCAACACTCAGGGCGTTTTTATGATAAACTTTCTATCTTTATTAAAAAATAATTCAAATATATTTTCTCGCCTATCAAACACCCCGACAGTTCTTGACAATATTCTCAATTCTTCAGAACTTATAGATTTAAAAGTCTATCGGGATCGTGTCGTAAAAAAGCCAATTGGCTTAAAATACGAAAAATATTTAAATGATGAATCTTATGAAGAGCCCGGCATTTTAGTGGCATCTAGAAAAGAGGGTACTTTGGTCTCAAAAATTTTGTTTGGAGGAAATAACAGCCTTAATAACAAAATTCTACAATCTTTTAGCTTTAATGATACAGATATATCTAGACAAGCTTCAGGCGCTTATCAATATAGAATTGAAGTTATGTATAAGGATGGCACGTATAGTTACATTAAAAGTCGCTTGAATGATTTAAAAAATGTATACTCTAGATTACAAGAATATTACCAATTTTCGTTATCTTCATTTGCTGTAGAAGAAAATAATCAATTTTTTAGTAATTCATCATACGGTGGCGCTTCATTTAATTCAATTGAAGTTGGATATAAAAATAATTTTATACCATATTATAAAGATGGTGTTTTTAATGGGCAATTTTATGTCGACGCTTTGGAAAGATTTCCAGATGAACCCTGGGGACTAGGTACAAATAATAGCTTGACAGCAGCCAAGATATTTCAAGAAATTACTGTTATGTTTAATGTTGCTAGCCCAGAAGCGGATAACATGAGGGGAGAAATGATAAAAATGTTATCGCCAGGTGAATCAGGGTCTCCACAAGGTATCGACGCATCTTTAAAGATAATAAAATCATTTATTGATAATATAGAAAGAATTCTAGGCGCCCCTAAAAAAAGAGGCTCAGAGTATGCTAGGCAAGAGACAGTTTCTACAGTAGAGCTTGGAGGCGCACCAGCCATATCTAGCCCTAGTACATCTTTAATCGAGGAGTATTATACTTTTGATCATCCATCAGAGATTGTTAGAGCAGCGCAAAATAAAAACATCTATATTGATTATATCTCAACTGGAGATGCAAAAATTGCAGATAACAACAATTTAATGATACTCTCTGTCGAAGAACTTATAAATCGATGTAGATTAGAATTAACTGAGATATCTCCGGATTTAAATACTGAAGAAGAAATTAATAATGCAGAAAATTTAAATGATTCATTATATAGCTTTTTGTCGCCTTCAATATTATCTTTAACGAGTGAAAATCTTATATCAAAGTTTAGACAAGATGGCGTTTTTTCAGATCAAGAATCCTTAAGTGATAATATAACAAATGTTAATTATGAACAATTTTTAAATGCTTTAATAAATTATAATAATTCAAAAGTTATTTCAGAAGACTATGACAGCATGTCAAATTACAATATAGTCAAAGATATAAACGGTAATGATGTCGCTAGCACCATGCCAACAATGTTAGATGAATCATACAAAGAAATAATCGATTATTTAAATATTACAGTGCATAATGAAAATTTGCATGATAGTTTTTTTAAAAAACAATCAGGTGCTATATCTGTAGAGATTAATCCGGCTCCTCAATCAGGAGACTTGTTGCCAAAAACAATAAACGCATTTTCTGATTCATCATTAGGAAGCGGAATCAAAGATCATGTACATAAACTTTTATTTTCTGATGACAGTTTGATTAATACACCCTCACAGACCCATCCGGTTGATTATATAAGTAATGATATACCTCCGTCAAATATACCAAATATACATAAAATAGCACTTCAAGTTCGAAATCAGACAGAGCTTGACTACAAAACTAATGAACTGTTTACAGAATCTGCTATTGAGCAAGACACCAATTCATATGCATTTTTAAATTATAATTTTGTTGCAAGAATAGAAATATTAGATGTCCTATCTATCGATCTTTTAAAGCCATTAAAAGATCAAAATAATTGGAGATTATTAACATTATCAGATTTAAATGATATTGTCCCCACACAGTCTTATATGTGTAGAATCCGCTTATATGATGAGAGTTTTGTCGAGGGCTTAACTATGCCGATTATTAATAATATATTCTTTATTTCTAATGATAATTTTAATACGACGTCTTATGATAATATTCAACCTATGAATTATTTTACACCTATTAACGAGCAACAAAATTTAAGACAAATTGTTGCTGAGCTTAGAAATGAAAGTGTTGAAATAGTCACAGCTTCAAAAAATAAAATAGGAAAAAGTCTTTTATCTGGCACCTCTACAAGTCAAACTAGCGGAGTTAGCCAGCAAACTGCAACACAAGCGTCTCCCTTGCAATCAACACAGCCTTTGACTGAGACACAGCCAGTTTCTACTCCTACTACAACAAGCCCAAATAGCGGATTCAGTGGACCCTCAGGCGATGGTTTCAGTGTAGGATTAGGCGCAGGCCCGAGCGGAGGGTATCAATAGATGAAATTAGCAGGCAAAACAAAAAAAATAGTCGACCAGAGTTCTTTCCGTGATTTAGTTAGAGACCCGGAAACATCTAGAATTATCTCTAGTAATAAATATCGATCAAATAATTTTTTAGATTATGATGGCTCAGACACAGTTCGTATCGGCTTAGGGCATTACTGGGACTATACCCCACTAGATAATAATTTTGATTTTTCAAGCAATCATTATCCTGCAGAAGTTTTTTGTGATGGTCAATTGGAAATTGACTACTGTGAAGAAGAGCCCTTTGAAATAAGTGATGAAAAAGGTTATAAAACTTTAAGACAAAGATTGATTTTAAAAGCTAGAGTTACAAAAGAAAGCTTATCCTCTAATTTTAAGTTTATCTATCCTGGCTCAAACACAAATGAGTTATTAAATCAATATGGGAACGATGAGTTCTTTTGGTCATATTTGATGAAGTATGGCCTTCGAACGTCTAATGGAAAAACTTATTTACCAATTGTAAAAACAAATCAGGATTTTACTGATCACTATCACGAAATTTTGCTTCCATATACGCAAAATGAATTAGACAATCAACCTGATGTAAAAACATTTTCTGTCAAATATGAGACTTATTATAATGGCCGCGCACCATCAAATATCGATGTAAAATTAGCATCTAAGGGTTCTTTGCCATCGGTATCTGATGGAAATACTTTTTATGAAAATTTTATTGCTAATGAAGGGATACAAAATTGTTTACCAAATATATATGCTTTTGCAAAGCTTACAAACATACCTTCAATAGCTGCTGAACAATTTGGTTTGGGAATTGGTGAGATTGTTCATGGTGGGCCAGATGGAAATAATTTAAATGCTCCTGTAAAATTAATGGATTATTATATATTTCCGCCTGCGCCTGCAGGAAATGAAGAAACAGCGCGGGATCGTGGCCGTATTAAAAATGATACGTATGCAAATCTTTTTAGATATTATCCTCTAGAATCTAATCTACTACTCTATGGCGCTATGACACTCACACCAGATATATTTTCTGGTGATAATCCGGGAGTCTTCGGCCCTTACGGTCAAGAGTTAGTAAGTTTGTTCAATAATTATAGCTACAATGTGGTACCGAAACCCTCATTAAGATCATTGGTGACTTTAAACGATAAGACAGATAGTGATTCACTATTTAGGCAGTGGTTTAATGCATTTCAATATGTTTTAGAAAACGATCCTAATTTTAATTTTGAAACCGCCGGCTCTGAAGCACAGCCACCATCAAATAGATACGGATTTAAGCCAACTACAAAGCTCGGTGCTTTAGAATATTCAAATTCTATTTTGGCTTTCAGCCCCAATGCTTTTAAGTCTGTGTTGGAGAAAGCACAAAAATACAAATACTTTTTCCCTATGTTCTTTCAAATGCAGTTTACAACATCTCCGATTAGCACAGTTGGAAATTTGTTAAAAAACTCAAACTTAAGTGAATATTTTATGCAGAGAGTTGCATCAACTTTTTCACAGTACGGCCTCTATGAAGATCAAGCTAATTTTGCAGAAAGTCCTTTAAGAAAATTTTCACAAGATCCATCAAATAATTTAAATTTTATAGATTTTGCTAGCAAGAATATTAAGTTTGACAATAATAACTCCAATTTAGTATTGCCGATTTTAGAAAATGATTCACCTTACACTGTGAATAGTAAAAAAGTTATTGACTTTGTACAGTTAATAGATGATCTTACCGGTGATTATTTTACAGAATCTATGAATTTAACTACCGGACAAGAGGCTAATTTAGAAGGTGATCAAAATCAAGATGGCATCGTGCACAGCGTCGATTTAGATAATGAAACTGCACTTTCGCTTTGGAAGACTGACATTAGAAATTATTTTTCTTATATTAGAGATGATGTAACTGAATCAGCTGACCTAGAGCCGAATGAAATTATACCTCTTTTCCTTAATCATGCGGTTCTACGCAACAATGTTAAAGACATATATAATCAAAAAGCTAGATCTTATAAAGATATTTTAGATGGCAAAAAAGCACATACTGAAGATTTGTTTTATGTTATAAGAAAGTACAGAAACACAGTAGATGGATATGCTAACGTGCAAAATATTATTGTACCAAATACTGACGACTTGGACATATTAACTTATGTCGATACACAAGTTAAATATGGAAATGATGCAACTTATACGTATGATGTCTTTTGTTATCGATTAGTTTATGGCTCACGGTATAAATATAGCTTTATACAGGGTACAGATATTCCATCTAATTCAAATGGTGAAGAGCAGCTCGTAAGTATTGGTTTAGAGCAGCTAGTATCATCTGCCGGCGGATCAGAGACAATTTTAAATGATGGTCTTGAGCTACAAGAGATTAATGGACCTAGTTGGTCAATAGGCCTTGATAAGCAAGAAAACGACAACACAGTTAGTTTTACAGCAACTGTCAATGTTGATGTTTTTCCTTCAGTTCAGTTAATTGCTGACAGAATATTTTCTACGCGAGAAGTTAGGGTTCTTGACAGACCTCCAGTGCCTCCAGATGTAAACATTGTGCCATTTAGGGCTGTCAACAACAAAATAAAAATTCTTCTTGCCAGTCAAACAGATACTATCAGAGAAGAGCCAGTAATAATACTAGAAAACGATTCTGTTTCGTTTGACCAACTAGCACAATCTCAATTTTCATATGATGGAAAGATAGAATTTTCTTCTGACGATTCAGTTTCTAGCTATGAGGTATTTAGGATTGAAGAAAGACCTACGACTTATGGTGATTTTAAACTTCACCCTACTATACCTTTAGCTCAAGGTAGTTTTTCTTCTTTTGATGACCAGGTATTACCAAATAAAAAATATTACTATACTTTTAGAGCTATAGATATTCATGGTCATTTTTCAAATCCAACGCCAGTTTATGAAGTCGAACTTATTGATGAAAAAGGCGCTGTAAAGCCGATTATAAGAACTATTTCTATGGATCCTGAGCCAATAAATCACCCCATCAAAGAAGCACAAAAATATATTCATATCAAGCCTAGCTTAAAGCAACTTTACTTTCCTGAGAGCGAGGATGTTGACAGTATTTTTTCTGAAAAAGATAGTGCTAAAAGCAAAAAATATAAAATGAGAATTACATCCAAGAAAACTGGAAAACAAATTGATGTTAATTTTTCATTCGATAAAAAAGTAAAATACAATATTCCAGTTTAAGCTGGACTAAAATAATACATAATTAAAATTATTAACTATTTATGACAAGAGGAGTATAAAAATGGCTTTTTTGGACAATTCAGGCGATATTATTCTTGATGCGGTGCTAACCGACACTGGTCGCCTAAGATTAGCTCAGGGTGACGGATCATTTAAGATAAGCAAATTTGCACTGGGTGATGATGAGATTAACTATGGTCTTTATGACAAAGATAATGCTAATGGCTCTGCATATTACGATTTGCAGGTTTTGCAAACACCAATCTTAGAAGCTTTTTCTAATAATAGCTCAAATTTAAAAACCAAGCTTGTGTCACTTCCAAGAACAAACCTTCTTTACATGCCAATATTGAAGCTAAACGAGAACAATATTACTGAGCCAGCCACAGCACAAAATGACAGACCAACAAAGACCTTCTCTAGACAAGGTGGACAGACATTTGTAGACTTTACTTATGGCGGTGCAAATAAATCAGACTCCAAGTTTTATGTTGCAGTTGATAATTTTACATTTACGCAGTTAACTAGATTTACTAGCGGATCAGCCGGTAGCGCTACTAATCCGAATGATATTACAATCCCAACAGTTGGAGTTCTACAGGGTTATCAAGCCGGAAACGAGGGTCCATCAGGTGGTATTATAAGAGTTGATCATGGTCTTGACACTAATGAGATTAGCACTGGAGTTGGAATCGACGCAGATTTAACTGAAAATGCTTTTATTGTTGAAATGGATTATCGTCTAGGAAGATTAAAAGAGCCTAGCTCAAATAACTTAGCCGGCGTCAATTTTATTGATGATGATAATGTTGCAACTTATTATGTTGGCTCTGGTGCAATGATTAATCCTAAAGGCGCACCATCGAATACAAATGTAACAAATGAAACATTTACAGGTACCGCCGACGACACCACTCCTACTGAGCTACAAAATATTGCCCCTCAAGTATTTGATGGCCCTAGGGGTAATACTTTTCAATTTAGAATACAAGCTTCCATGGAGCTTAATCAATCAGTATATTTATTTAATCAAATAGGGCAATCAGAAAATGCTGATGCATCAGGTAATTTAGCTGGTTTTCCGACAACTTCTTCGCCTGTGTCTGGCATGAAGATTTATTATATTGATTCCACGGTTCGCGTTATCGGTGCTAATACAGGTTATAGGCTCGATATTCCGATACGCTTTATTAAAATAGCAAACTAAAAAGGTAAAAAAAATGGCTAAATCATTTAAGCAGCTTCTAGGCGATGACATTAGAAACACAAGAACTATGCTGCATGAAGCAATTCCAATTACTGGAACAATTGCATCAGGCACATATACCGGTGCAACTTTAGACGAGAATGTAAAAAAGTTTTCTCATGGCATGTTTGAGTCAGTTTACGACTATCCGTTCCTAAGTTCATCTGCTAACCATATTTTTGATATTACATATGGTTGCAGCACCTCGGTTAGTTCTTCTGGAAACACACAAAACGCTAAAAAGCTTAATATATATAATCAGATGGCTCAAATTCTTATGGGTTATGATACCGGAAGCCAAATAAGAAAATTTGATTCTGATGGCACACTTAATGACGGCGGCGCTGGACAAATGGACCATTGTTTTTTCTTGAATTTCTCTAGACTTTTAACTAAAGATGAGATTAAGAAAAATTCTTTTAGGTTGCAGCTTTTTACATCTGGTGGAGTTAGTGGCAACGGTAGCACTAGAGGAGTGCTTCAAACTTTAGGCGACTATAGAGCTGGGACAGAATATAGAATATCACCGGCTGGAGATTATGGTCTTATTTTTACTAGCTCAGCTGGAACTGACACACAAGGCAATGACGCTAGCGTTGGGCTGTTATTCTACCAAGCAGGTATTGCTGTATTGACGTCTTCAATATTTCAAAAAGATTTTGGTACGCCGGCAGCTGTACTTAGCGATTCTGCTGGCGTTAAAGGCGTCGTTGCAGCCGCTACTGGCTCTACGATCGAAGCCCTGGCTGATAGTTTTAGACACACAATCCATGATGTTGACTTCAACAACACAATTGAATTAAACTCAACAATCTATTTCTGTAGGATTGGTCACAATGAATTCAACTATAGTTCCAACCCGACTTATATTTCTGGATCTAGATTAGTAGTGAAAAATCAATCAAGTGATTTACCACATAGCTACATTACAACGGTTGGTTTATATTCTCCAGATAATGAATTAATGGCGGTTGCTAAATTATCAGAGCCAATTAAGAAAGATCCTAATACGGAGTTGACTTTGAGGGTTAGATTAGATTACTAAGAGGTAATAGTATGCCCTCACATAAGCCAACATATGGGACATTTTTTGAATTTAAAAAAGACGATGTTTTTTATAATAGAATAAAAACGTATCCAAAAGTAGAATTTTTTATTTACGGATCATCTGTTTTTTACAACAATGAAAATCAATCGGAACAAAATCTAGACGTCGCAACTGGCAGTATTAGTCTTTATGATTTAAATGTTAATCGCGCCGCTCTTGTTGACTCTGCGAATCCAAACCCAAGCTACATAAAGGCTTTTGTAAGCAATGACGGATCTTTTCAGACTGTTGGTTCAGGATCGCTCTCCACTTTTCTTGATTATTCTGGCGGTCAAAATATTGAGTTTCCCTATCCATTAACTTCGAGTATAGCTATTGACAGATATGCTGCATCCTCAACTGGTGTTGGGTATCCACCACAATGGACTGGAGATACCAGCCCTAATGCTAAAGATAAAATAATTAATTCACTAAAAAGCACTCTAGATTATCACACCATTCTTTCACCACATTATGCTGTTTCTTCATCATTAGGTAACAAATATCAACAAACACTAAACTTGATAAGTATACCATCTATATTTTATGGATCTAGTATTAAAAAAGGAAGCATTAAGTTAAAATTTCTTGTAACTGGATCATTAGTCGGAGAAGCCGAGGATACCTATAGGGATGGGAGAATTTTTGCAACAACTGGCTCAAATGCTGGAGAAGTTATCGGTGTAGCTTTGTATAATGAAGGCTTTTTGTACATAACTTCCAGTACCGCAATAACAACCGAACATACAGAAAAATATTCAACCACAACAGATAATATTAATCCATCGTGGCATTATTTTGGAGCTTTAAATTCAAATAGTAGTGTATCTTCTAGCTATTCAATTAATTTTAAAGGCGTCAATTATGTTGAGACAATAACAATGATGGCTCATGCTAAAGAAAATCATTTAAATTTCTCACCTAACCCTACTTTTATATCAGGTAATGTAAATGCTTATATAGCCAATGACATATATCATGAAAACAAAGAGATCCCGCTAAAAAATATTGTATCCAGCAGTTATAAAAATTATAGTGCAAGTTTTGAAAATACCACTTACATATCAAAAGTTGGTATATATGATAAAAATAAAAATCTAATTGCGATTGCAGGTATAGCAAATCCTGTTAAGAAAACAGAAGATAAAGCATATACATTTAAATTAAAATTAGACATATAGTATAATACATACATGATTATTGGTTTAGATATTAGCACCAGTATAACTGGTATAACAGTTTTGAAAGACGACGGCAGCATTATTTTAAATGAAGCCTGGGATCTTAGAAAATATAAAGATTTCTTTGAAAAGGCAGAGTATGTTGAGGAGCAAATAAAATGGATTTTTCAGAAATTTCCTCATGAAATTAATAGATATAATTGGCTAGATGCAATCTATATCGAACAGTCCCTGCAGAGCTTTAGATCTGGCTTTTCATCAGCAAAGACTCTTTCTACTCTGTCCAGGTTTAATGGATTAGTTTCGTGGCTGTGCTATAAACATTTAAATGTGAAGCCTGAATACTTAGCCGCTATATCTGCAAGAAAAAAATGTGGCATCACAGTGCCGCGCGGCGTAAAGGCCAAAGAGGTCGTTATAAAACATATTGTTGACAATGTACCAGATGTTCTTATAGAATATACAAAGCATGGAAATCCAAAACCTCAGTGTTATGATAAGGCAGATAGTTGGGTTATTGCATATGCAGGCTGGTTAGATTGGCAGAAGAAGAAAAAATAGAGATATTAGTTGATGTTTTAGGCTCATATTATTATGAAGGCAAAAAACAACTAATGTTTCACTGTCCAAAGTGCGAGCACAGAAAAAAGAAACTATCAGTTAACGTAGAAAAAAATATGTTTAAATGCTGGGTGTGCAATTTTTCTGGCAGAAATATCTTTAGAATCATTAAAAGATATGGAACATACTCTAATAAGAAAAAATGGCTAAGCTTTGACAAGCAAGTTGAAATTGAAAACTTCTCAAGCAAGCTCTTTGGCGAAAAAGAAGTAGAGCAAATTGATCTTAGGCTACCAGAAGAATTTGTTTCACTGGCAAATAGGAATCTACCACCAACATCAACTTATCCTCTGAATTATTTGTATTCTCGTGGAGTAACAAAGCTTGATATTATAAGATGGAAGATAGGATACTGCAGTACAGGCCCATATGAAGGCCGAGTTGTCTTTCCTTCCTTTGATTTGTCTGGTAATTTAAACTATTTTGTCGGTAGAAGCTATGACAGAGACTGGAAGCGGTATAAAAACCCGCCATCAAAAAATAATATGATATTCAATCATTTATATTTAGATTTTTTACACCCGATTACAATTGTCGAGGGTGTGTTTGATGCAATCAAAGCTGGGCCTAACTCAGTGCCTTTACTTGGGTCAAC